>ORJL010191535.1_pt1 | contig 69128 bp, 75 predicted proteins | sample 1779941 | NCBI WGS metagenome assembly ORJL01 (sample SAMEA104232317, study PRJEB22302) | groundwater metagenome | biome: forest; feature: aquifer; material: groundwater | place: USA | collected 2011-08-07 | depth 5.8 m | reverse complement strand
GGGCCCCAACACGACCCCCAAGTCATCGGCCGCCCCGCAGGTGATGGACGGGCCCCCCCATGTCGAGCCCTACAAGCGGCTGATCCACGAGAAGTTCAAGTCGGCCTACCCGATCACCGAGTCGCTGAAGAACCTGCTCGAGCAGACCCTGAGCGACCGGCGCTGGGACATGACCTATCTCGGCATGCAGGTTCTTATCGAGGGCCTGGCGCTCGCCGCCTTCCAGCGCATTCGCGACACGGCGAAGAACAACCTTGCCGGCGCGGTCAACGCCTACGTCATGCAGGACGAGGCGCGTCACGTCACGTTCGGCCGCATGGCGCTGCGCGAATACTATCCGCACCTCTCCGATGCCGAGCGTGCCGAGCGCGAGGAGTTCACGGTCGAGGCGCTCTACTTCATGCGCGACCGCTTCAACCAGGCCGAGGTCTGGATGCGCTCGGGCCTGCCGGTCGATAAGTTGATGGAGTACGCCTACAATTCGGGCGCCATGCAGGCCTTCCGCACGCGCCTGTTCACCCGCATCGTCCCGATCCTCAAGGAAATCGGCCTGTTCGGACCCAAGGTCCAGAAGGCGCTGGGCGACATGGGGGTGATGGAATACGCCAAGATCGACGTCGAGAAGCTGCTCGGCAACGATCTCAAGGTCGCCGAGGATTTCGACGCCAAGAAATTCGTGCACGACCAGATCGCCGCCGAATAGCGGTCACCGTTCGAAGATCGACAAAGGGGGCGCCTGGCGCCCCCTTTCTATTTGCAGATGCCGATCCGCGGCGGTGCGTCGAGCACGGCCGCCACTTTCGAGATGTCGAGGCAGCGCGCGCCGATCCAGGCCTTGCCCTGCACGAAGATCGCGAACCGCGCGAAGGTTTCGGCCTGCTCGGCGGGCGTGGGCCTCGCGCGCGCCAGCAGCCAGGCCAGCGCATAGATGTTACCAGTCGCGAAGTCGGCAGCCGCCATGTCGAGGTCACTCGCCCACAGCGCGGCGTTCTTCTGCGCCGCGCCTCCGGGATCGGGCAGGCCTGCCAGCCAGGCATGTGCGCTGGTCGCCAGTGCATAGGGCCCGCCATTCTGGTTGCGCAGGGCCTTCACCTGCTCGGCCACCGCGACGTAACCCTGGCCTTCGATCGTGCTGCCGCTGCAGCCGCGGCGGCAGAGCGCGACGAAGGTCAGGTATTCGGCGAGGATGATCTCGACGTTGCCATTGTTGTACTTACGCCAGGCGCGCGCGAGGTTCCAGCCTTGCGTCAGCTCCGGCCCCCATGGCCGGGCGGCCTGCGGCGTATCGCGCTCCAGCTCGCCGATCACGGCCTGCGCCGCGGCCTGCCACTCGGCGGGTATCTGCGCGGCCGCAGGCGATCCGCCGAGAACGACCAGCAGCATGATCGAGAGGACCCGTTTCATGACGAAGCTCCTCAGTATTTTCGCGCGGTCTCGTGATCGTGGCTTTCGTACTGGACGAGATCGTCGGCGCGCATCTCCGTGGCGTCGCGCGGCATGCACCAACGCAATTGCCGGGGCGTGATCAGCCGGTAGTGGCGGGCGTCGTCGACCGCGGCGCCGACGTCCCAGCAATCCTCCTCGTTGGTGATCCACATACCCGGCGGAAAGCGGCGGAGATCGACCGACGTCGAATAAGTGCGTAGCGTCTTGCGGTGCCTGTTGAAGTACTCGTGGAAGTAGGACATCGCGAGCTCGCGCAGGCTGCGATAGACGGGGTCGCGCCAGCGCAGCCAGACATGGTTGCTCTTGGAGACTGCGCCCCAGCAACCATCGCGGCGGAAGACGGCGACGACATGGTCGGCATCGCCTTGCGCGGTAAGGTCCATGAGCAGTGGCGGATCGCCATGCAGCCAGAGGGCGCAGGCGGCGACGAAGGCCGCTTCGATGCAATGGGCCTTGCGGTGGCGCAGTACGCCGCGAACCGACCGCAAGGTGTCGCCTTCGTGTTCGAAGTTGGCATGCAGGCCGACGACGAACTCCTGCACGCGCTGCGGCGTGCGCAGCGCGGCAAGAACGCGGCCCTCCTCGGCCGAAAGGCCGATCTCGGCGGGCGTGGGGCGTTTGCGTCTGCGCATCGACTGCAATAGTGCCGCGAGGAGGCGCGGCATGCCAGCAAATGCGGCCACTGCGGCCGCCGGTACTTGCCATTCGGGGCGGTTGGTGGAGCTGAGGGGGATCGAACCCCTGACCTCCTCATTGCGAACGAGGCGCTCTCCCAGCTGAGCTACAGCCCCCCAATCAACCGCCTTAGGGCCCGAAGAAGGCGCGGATACTGGTTGCCGGGCCACCTGTCAAGCAAACGGGCCTGTGCTAGCGTCTTTCCTCATCTCAGCAGGAGCAGACAGTGGCAAACGGCAAGAAGGTGGTTCAGACGGAGGCGGCCCCCAAGGCGCTCGGGCCCTATTCGCAGGCGATCGTGGCCAACGGGATGGTCTTCTGCGCCGGCCAGATTCCCCTCGATCCGGCCACGGGCAACGTCATCGCGGGCGGCATCGCCGAACAGACGCACCAGGTCCTGAAGAATCTGCGCGCCGTGCTGAAGGCCGCGGGCAGCGATCTCGACCGATCGGTCAAGACCACCGTGTTCCTGAAGAGCATGGAGAGCTTCACGGCCATGAACGAGGTCTACGGCCGGCCGGAATATTTCGGCGCAAACCCACCCGCCCGCTCGACGGTGGAGGTGGCGCGCCTGCCGCGCGACGTGATGGTCGAGATCGAAGTCGTGGCGCTCGTCTAGATCGTGGAGGACCCGGTGGCCTGGATCCTCGGACTCGGCTCGCTCGTCGTGTCGGCTTTTTTGATCGGGCACCTGCTGCTGGCGCTCGTGCTGATCATTCCGACCTGGCGAATCTGTACGAGGGCGGGCTTTTCCGGGGCGCTGTCGCTGTTCCATCTCGTGCCGCTGATCGGCTCGTTCATCGTCATGGCCGTGCTGGCCTTCAGCACATGGCCCAATGGCGAAGCCTCGCCGGGGCAGCGCTAGGTGATGGGCGCGGAGATCGCTGCGCTGATGGGCTTCTTCGGCCTGACCGGCGCCTTTGCCGCGGTCGGCACGGTGCTGGCTGCGTGGATGGCCTGGCGCATCGTCGAGAAGGCGGGCCTGCCGGGCTGGACGGGCATGGGCGCGATCCTGCTGACATTGACGGGCGTGGGCACCATCGTGCCGCTGGTCCTGCTGTGGGTGTTCGCCTTCATGCGCTGGCCGCGAGATGAGCCCGCGCCCGGCTTCGCGACGGCGACTGCCGGAGCGCCGACCGGTGGAGCGGGACCGTCGCCGGCGCCTGCCGCGCTGGCGCCACCCTCGGTCGCGCTGTCCGACCGGCGCGGCTGGCAGCTTGCCGGGACGGTCGCCGGTGGCGGCATCGTGGCGCTGGCTGTCGACGCCGCGTCGGGCACTTATGTGCTCACCGGGGCACCAGCAGCCGTGCCCACCGACCTTTCGCTGCCCGATCCGTCGGTCGGCAGGCCCCATGCCCGCTTGCTGACGGCCGGCGGCAGGCTGGGGCTCGAAGACCTGGGCAGCCCCGGCGGAACCTTCATCGACGGCGCCCGTCTGTTGCCCGAGCATGGTCCGCGCGACATCAGTGCCGCCCGCTCGATCCGGATCGGAAGCGTCGAACTTGCCCTCTCCCGGATTTGACCCGCCGGCCTGAAATAGGCTTGTGATCGGCAATCCCCGCCGAGTAGGGTGCGCGCGGCCGGCAGCCTGCCGGCATCTGGAGGCGGGGACGCGATGCTGTCGCTAGCGGTGCTGATCGACAAGGTGATCGACATCTACACCTGGGTCGTGATTGCGGGTGCGATCGTGAGCTGGCTGGTGGCGTTCGGCGTCATCAATGTCAATAATCAGTTCATTCGGATGGTGGTCGATGTCCTCTATCGCCTGACCGAGCCGGTGCTCCGTCCGATTCGCCGGATCCTGCCCAACCTCGGCGGCGTCGACATCTCACCCGTCATCCTGTTGCTTGGCCTGTTCTTCCTCCGCAGCCTGCTGTGGGAATACGTCTGGCCGGCTCTCCTGCGCTAGCCCGCTGCCTTGGCCGATCCGGCATTCCTGCGCCGCACCGATCGGGGCGTGACGGTCGAACTGCGCGCGCAGCCGCGGGCGCGGCGCACGGCCCTCGAGTGCTCGGCCCAGGGGGTGCTGAAAGCCGCGGTGACCGCACCGGCGGAGGACGGCAAGGCCAATGCTGCCGTGGTGGAGCTGCTCGCGGCGCAGTGGCACCTGCCCAGATCGGCCTTCGACGTCATGAGAGGCGCGTCCGGGCGCGACAAGGTGTTGAGCATTTCCGGCGAACCCGCGGCGCTCGCCAACCGAATAGCCGAATGGATGCGCGAACATGGTTGACGCAAAGCTGATCGACGGAAAAGCCTTCGCCGCCGGCCTGCGCCAGCGCGTGGCCGTGGGCGTGGCCGAGCTGGTGGCCACCGGGGCGCTCAAGGGGGCGGCCAAGCCCGGCCTGGCGACCGTCCTTGTCGGCGCCGATCCGGCGAGCCAGGTCTATGTCCGCAGCAAGGGCAAGCTCGCGGCCGAACTCGGCATGGCGAGCTTCGATCACCGGCTCGACCAGGAGACCACCGAGGCCGAGCTGCTGGCGCTGATCGCCAGGCTCAATGCCGATCCCGCGATCAACGGCATCCTGGTGCAGCTTCCGCTGCCCAGGCACATCGACACCTCGCGTGTGCTGCTGGCGATCGATCCAGCCAAGGATGTCGACGGCTTCCATCCCATCAATGTGGGGCGGCTGGGCTCGATCGCCGCCGGGGCGCCGCTCGACTTTCCCGTGCCATGCACACCGCTCGGCGTCTCGATGCTGCTGCAGGATGCGCTGGGCTCGCTGTCCGGCCGGCATGCCGTCGTGATCGGGCGCTCGAATCTGGTTGGACGTCCGGTGGCGCAGCTGCTCCTGCGTGCCGATTGCACCGTCACCATCGCGCACTCGCGCACACGCGATCTGCCGGGCCTTTGTCGCCAAGGCGACATCGTCGTGGTCGCGATCGGCAAGCAGGAGTTCGTGCGCGGCGACTGGATCAAGCCCGGCGCGGCGGTGATCGATGTCGGCATCAATCGCATTCCTGCGGCGGATGGCAAGACGAGGCTGGTGGGCGACGCGGCCTTCGCCGAGATCCTGCCGGTGGCGGGCTACCTGACGCCGGTCCCGGGCGGCGTCGGTCCGATGACGGTGGCGTGCCTGATGTTCAATACGCTCCAGGCGGCGCGGCGCGTCGCGGGGCTGCCGTTCGCCTCCGCGTAGTTCAGTTCTTCAGCATGCCGGCGACCAGCGCCGTCACGTTGTGGCGCATCATCGCTTCGTAGGTCGCCGCCGGGCCGCCCGGCTTCGACAGGGCGTCGCTGTAGAGACGGGGGCCGACCACAGCGCCCGACTCGCGGGCGATCTGCTCGACCAGGCCGGGATTGGTCATGTTCTCGACGAACAGTGCCTTGATGTGCTGCTCGCGCACCTGGCGGATCAACGCGGCCACGTCCTTGGCTGACGGTTCGCTTTCGGTGTTGTAGCTGCGCGGCGCCTGGAACTGCACGCCGTAGGCGTTCGAGAAATAGCGGAACGCGTCGTGGCTGGTGATGATCTTGCGCTGGCTGGCCGGTACCTTGCCGACCTCGGCCTTGACCCACTGGTCGAGTTCGGCGAGGCGCTTGTCGTAGAGCGCGGCGCGCTCGCGATAGTATGCGGCGTTGGCGGGATCGGCTGCGGCCAGGCCTGCGGCAATATTGGCGACATAGCGTCTCGCGTAGGCGACGTCCTGCCAGCAGTGCGGATCGGCGTCGTCGGCGTGGCCGTGGCCATGCGCTTGCCTCACCTTGAGCGTCGGCACGCCGCTCGACCCCACGATGTTCCTTCCCTTGAAGGGGGCGGCCTTGGCAAGACGGCTGATCCAGCCTTCGAAGCCCAGGCCGTTGCTCACCAGCGCCTGGGCGGCGGCGAGTGTGCGCGCATCGGTCGGCCTCGGCTGATAGGTGTGGGCGTCGGTGTCGGGACCGACGAGGGTCGACAGCTCGATGCGATAGCCGCCGACCTCGCTCGCGAAGTCGCCCAGGATCGAAAAGGTCGCCACGACCTTGATCCTGGGTTGGGCGGAAGCGGGAACGACGGCGAGCAGCAGCGCCGCCGCCAGCAGGAAACGGCCAAGCATGCCGTTATATTATAACATCAAAAAGGGAAGTCGAGCCAAAAGGGTGTGTGCCCGGTAGCCTCGAAAAGTCGCAGCAGGTCGGCAGGCGCGACCGCCGTCGTCATCGTGTTGACCAGCGGATGGGCATTGATCGGCCCGCCGTCGGCCAGGCCGCGGTCGAGCGCCAGCCTCACGGCGCGCGCCTCGTCGTTGACCAGGGCAAACGGCGTGACCGATCCGGGTTCGACCCCGAGATGGCGGCGCAGCCGGTCGGGGCTGCCGAACGACAGCCGGCCCGCATCCAGGGCCTCTCCCAGGCGCTTGAGGTCGATGGCGCGATCCTCGAGCGCCACCACCAGCCACATCTCCTCCTTCTTGTTGCGCAGGAAGAGGTTCTTGATGTGGTGCCCCGGGAGGTTGCCGCGGAGTGCCTTGGCCTCCTCGACGGTGAAGACCGGCGGGTGCTCGACGGTGCGCTGCGCGATCCGGAGCGCCTCGAGCTTGGCGAATAGTTGTTGCGGGTCGTACATGAGGCCTGTCTACAGTGGCGGAATGAAAGGTATCGTTCTGGCGGGAGGCAGCGGCACGCGGCTTTACCCGATGACACTGGCCGCCAACAAGCAGCTGTTGCCCGTCTACAACAAGCCGATGGTCTATTATCCGCTGACGACCATGATGCTGGCGGGTTGTCGCGAGATTCTGCTGGTGGTCAATCCGCACGATGTCGAGTCCTACCGCCGTCTGTTCGGCGACGGCCGCCAGTGGGGGCTCGATATCGCCTACGCCACGCAGCCCAGGCCCGGCGGCATCGCCGAAGTCTTCCTGATCGGCCGCGACTTCATCGGCAGTTCGCGCGTCGGCCTTATCCTCGGCGACAATCTTTTCTACGGCGATTCGCTGCCCGAGGTCGCCGAGCGCGGCGCCACCGGCAGCGGCGCGGTCGTCTATGCCTATTGGGTGTCCGATCCGTCGGCCTACGGCGTCGTCGAGTTCGATGCCGCCGGCCGCCCGGCGAGCATCGTGGAGAAGCCGAAAGATCCGCGATCGAACTGGGCGGTGACCGGGCTCTATTTCTACGACTCCGACGTTTGCGACGTTGCCGCGCAGATTCCCCGATCGGCGCGCGGCGAGCTCGAGATCAGCGACATCAACGCCCACTTCCTGAAGGAGGGACGGCTGACCGTCGAGAAGCTCGGCCGCGGCTATGCCTGGCTCGACACCGGCACGCCTTCCAGCCTGCTGCGGGCAGCCCAGTTCGTCGAGACGGTCGAGGATCGGCAGGGCCTGCAGATCGGCAGCCCCGAGGAGGTCGCCTGGCGCATGGGCTACATCGACGACGGCGCCTTCGAAAGGCTGATCGAGCCGATCCGCGGCAGCGAATACGGCAAATACCTGCAGCGCCTGCTGGCCATGCGCTGAGATTTCGCTGATTCCGGGCGGGCTTGCCAAGGCAGAGAAAAACCCCTATCACCACCGCCTTCCGGCAACTACCCGGCCGGATCGGAGCGCGGGCGTAGCTCAGGGGTAGAGCACGACCTTGCCAAGGTCGGGGTCGAGGGTTCGAATCCCTTCGCCCGCTCCAATATCAGATTGTAAAATAGGCTTTTGGCGGCAGTCGGTGCTGTCGGGTGATCAGATCATCTGCAGGGAGGCATCCCGGCGGTTGAGCCATTCTTGCATGGCTGAATAGTGCCGTTCGCCCTAACGCCTCAAGCTCTCGCGCCACGCCGAGGTTGCCGGTGCCATTGATTGCATGTTGAAGTGCTAGGGTGCCTTTGGCCCGGTCCTCATCGGCGGGCAAATTTTCCTCAGTAACAACGCAGCGGAGCGAGCGCTCCACGCGATCGCCTTGGGGCCGAAGGTTTGGCTGCCCGCCTGCGTCGATCGCGGTGCCGAGCATTCCGCCCATGAGCTCGAAGGGCTGATGCCCTGGGACTGGCCGCAGGCCAACCACCAGTCAAGCTGCTGCAGTTGCGCAAAGGACTCCTCCCCGCTGATTGGCGCAAGGTTACCCTGGAGCTTGCCGGCTCAGAAGACGAAGTCCGACGTGTGCACGCCGCCGGCGATCGAGGTGTTGACGCTCATAGCGAGGTCGGTGGCGGCGTTGAACACGCCGGGTGTCTGCTCGATATAGATCGAGTTGGAGGTTCCCGCCGTCTGGATAATGAGATGCGAGGCGTCGGTGTTCAGGGCTGAAATATCAATCTTGTCGACGCCGGTCTGGAACCCCACGATCGAGTCGTACCCGGCTATCAGGTTGCTGTCGGCTACGTTCGCATAGACGAACGTATTGGTACCGCCCATGCCATAGAGGCTGTCGGCGCCACCGCCCCCTGCGAGCACGTTATTGCCGCCATCGCCGATCAGCGTGTCGCTATTTGCGCCGCCGGTCGCATTCTCGATCGAATTCATCAGATCGGTAAGAACGAGGCCGCCGCTGTGGCTGACGTAACCTCCCCCCAACCCGAGGTCGACGTACACGCTTGCCGTCTGCGCCGAATAGTCGACGGTGTCGCTGCCGTTTCCGCCCCACAACTGATTCTGGCCGGAGGTCGCAGTTCCCCCGACAAGCGTATCGTTGCCGTCGAGCGCATACAGCACATTCGTTCCGCCACGGCCGTCGAGGCGGTTGGCGCCGGCATCGCCGACCAGGGTATCGTTGCCCGAGCCGCCGATAGCATTCTCGACTGAATTCATCAAATCGACAAGAACGAGGCTGCCAGCATTGAGATACCCCGCCTGGGGGCGCAGATCGACGTACACACTTGTCGTCTGTCCCGAATAATCGACGGTATCGGATCCGTTTCCACCCCACAGCTGATTGTAGCTGCCGGCGGAAGCCGTGCCGCCCGCCAATGTATCATTGCCGTCGAGGCCATAGAGCGCATTGGTTCCACTGCCGCCGTTGAGGCGATTGTCACCGGCATCGCCAACCAGGGTATCATTGCCCGAGCCGCCGGTCGCATTCTCGACCGAATTCATCACATCGGTAAGAACGAGGCCGCTGCCGCGGTCGACATACCCCGCCTGTGGACGCAGATCGACATATACGGTCGAGGTTTGCCCCGAATAGTCGGCGGTGTCGGAGCCGTTTCCGCCCCACAGCTCATCGTAGCTGCCGGTGGAAGCCGTGCCGCCAATCAATGAATCATTGCCGTCGAGGCCATAGAGCACATTCGTTCCACCGCCGCCGTTCAGCGTATCGTTGCCGGCGCCGCCGGTCAGGATGTCGTTGCCGTCACCGGTCGAAATAGCGTCATTGCCGCTGCCGGTAGTGATGGTGAAATTCTCGGTGGCGACGAAGTCTACTTGGTTTAGGCTGTTCGTATCCGCGATGTGACCACTGTAACCGCTCAGCAGGTCGCCGCTGGTGACGCCACCCGTTACGGCCGTGGTCAGGAGGGAATAGTCGACGACCAACCGGTCGTTTCCGGCTCCGCTGTTGACAGTATCAGCGCCACCACGGACCGTGATCGCATCGATGCCGCCGCCAGCGACTATGGTGTCGGCGCCGATGCCGGAGACGATGACATCGTTGCCAGCGCCAGATGTGATGATGTTGAAGCCGTCGCCAGCGTCGATGTAATTGCCGCCGTCTCCGGCAGTGATGGTGTCCGCGTTCTTGCCGCCGGTGATCACGTTCGCACCCTGACCCGCGGTGACTGTGTTCGCGCCGTCACCCGCGGCGATGGTGTTGTTGCCGTCGCCGGCCGTGATGGTGTCGGCGTTGCTGCCGCCGGTTATGCCGTTCACACCATTGCCCGCGGTGATCGTGTTCGCACCATCGGCTGCGTTGACGATGTTGCTGCCGTCGCCGACCGTGAGCGTGTCGGCGCCGGAACCGGTCAATACTGTAAAGTTTTCAAATGTGCCGCTGGTGATCGTGACCGTGCGGGCACCGCCGCCGGCTTCGGAGAAATTGGAAGTCGAGTCGCCGGTGACTGCCCCGGTGGCGAGACGGTAGTCGACAACCAGTCGATCGAGTCCCAATCCGCCGTTTACTGCGTCGGCGCCGGCCTTGACGGTGATGACATTGTCGCCGGCGTTGCCGGTAATGCCGTTGCCGTCCGGGGCGTCCAGTACGTTGATGGGCGCGTTGCCCCCAAGGAAGATCGTGGCGATGCCGCTTGATGCCAACTGGAGGACAATTCCAGTCGAAGTGGCATCCCCCGAGATGGTCATGCCGTTGTGCGTGACCGTGGCAGTTTCGTTGCTGTAGCCAGCCTGCAAGAGGATCGTGTCAGCTGGATTGGCGGCAACCATTGCCGCTGCAATGGTCGGGAATGTTGAAGTGGGGCCAACGGTCAAAATAGACATTGAATGCGATTCCTAGATCAAAAGGTCAAAGGACAGCAATTCAACGCCGCGCTCTACTCAAGGTTCCAGTGTCGGTGCAAGAAGAGCTGTCCCGCAGCAGCTCTTTTTTGCCAGCGCTATCGACGCATCTACACCAGCATTGATGTTGCGCAGGGCGCCCTGTTCGTCGAGGTTGCTATCATTGATCGGATTCGGCCGGTGCCTTGAACGGACGGCGCAGACCGGCCGGGAATAAGCTTGTGGGTCGGGCTACCGCTACGGGAAGGCTCCCACACCACGCCGAGGTCGGCGGGACTATGGACTACATGCTGAGGTGCCGAGCCGCCTTCGCCCGGGTCCTAATCAACGGGCGAGCTTGCTTCGGCAACAACGCAGCGGAACGGGCACTCCGGAGGATCGCCCTGGGGTGGAAGGCTTGGCTGTTCGCTGGCTCCGATCGCGGCGCCAAACGTGCGGCCGTCCTGTATTGCCTCATCGGCACGGCGAAGCTGGAGGGAGTCGATCCTCAGACTTGGCTTGCTACGTCCCCGGCCATATAGCCCAGCATCCGACCCGCAAGTTCGATGAGCTGGTGCCCTGGAATTGGCGCAAGCCAACCACCGCTCAAGCTGCCGCAACTGCGGTCGAGGGTTCGAATCCCTTCGCCCGCTCCAACGACAGATAGGGCTCTTGGAGCATTTCGGACGGACACACCGCCGGACGTGATTTGCAGACAATTTTCCGGAAACCCGGCCGACACTTCGGCCAATGCTTCGGCGTTGCTCTCGAGTCGGTGAGCAACCTCAACCTCCGTCTCCGCCGTCAACGACAAGAGCGGGACGCGGTACCTTCCTGTGATGTGCTCCATTGCCATCACGCCTTTTCTTTCTTGCCGTCGACGATTGTCGCCGCTTCGCTGTCGTGCCAGATCCTGCGCCGGGGCGCCATTCTGCATGGCGCGCGGCCCGAGCCGTCGAGGCGGTCCCGCCACGCGTTGATCCAGGAGAAGCGGCGGCGATGGACGGATTGCTGGATCGAAGTGGCGACCATGGTCGATCCATTGCGGCAGAAGGTCGGGCCGGTCCATGTCGTCGCCGGTTCCGACGTCGAAGCCCATCGACCACTTCACCTTTCCGGGCAGTCAGGAGAAGCTTGCCGCCATTGCCATCGCCGAACGCGAACGCAATGTTGGCGAAGGCCATATCGGCACGCCGGAACGGCGTGTCCGTGGCTATCTCCACCGCCTCCAGGCCTGCGGCAGGTACTTCCAGATCCGACGCAAGGGGGCGGACGGTGCTTCGTTCGCCATCAAGCGCCGCGCTGTCGTTCGATGGTGGCGCGCAGCTCGGCGATTTCCTGATCCTTGGCCGCCAGCACGGCCTCGACCTCATCGGCGTCGAGCTTTCTGGGGATGTGCTGCTGGCAGTTCGGATCCCAGGCAAGAACCTTGAACAGCAGGACACGCTGCGGTTCGGCGGCATAGCCCTGGGGCATCACGGCCTGCATCAGGGCTTCGTCGCCATCGACCATCCAGGCTTCGCCCCAGATCTTGATCCTGCGACGGTTTGCATAGTCCATCAGAAAGATGAATGCCTTCTTGCTCTCCAGCAGGTTGCCTTGCGAAATGAATTGGCGATTGCCCCGGAAATCCGCCATGGCGAGCGTGCGATCGTCGATTGGTTTGAGAAAACCAGGCGGGCCCCCGCGATGCTGGATATAGGGCTGCCCCCCGGCATTCACCGTGGCGAGGTAGAAGCTGTTCTGTTGCGCGATAAACGCCGCAAGCTGGGGGGTGATACGGTCGGACCAGCCGCCGCGTTCCTCTTGCCTGGCATAGGACTGCCGTGAACCATTGCTGGTCTGCAATGCCTTGACGGTCTGCGTGAAGGCAATGTCGCTGATAGGGGCGTCGCTGGTCATCTGCGGCCTCCGGTCGTCTGCGGGTTTTGCAAGAGCAAGGCAGTGCCCGGCCGTCTAGCAGCCGGGCACCTTTCAGCGATCAGAAGGTTACGATCGCATAGCCGCGATCGAGATAGTGCGAGACATCGAGGATGCCCGGCGTTCCGGGCATCACCTTGTCATAGTCGAGCTTGAGACCGGTCTTGCGGGCATCTTCAGTTGCCCCAAACACGTCGGCGCAGCCGCCGCAAATACCCGCGACGGTGCCCTTCACCGCCTCGAAGAGCGCGTGGGCCGGATGATCGGGCTTGACGAGTTCCGCAGGCCAGCGGGCGCCCGCGCCCTGAAAGATCATGGCCACGTCCCGCTTTTTTTCCTGCAGCTCGTAGGCGAGGAACAGGGCATTGAACAGGCGGCCGAGCCCTTCTTCGGTGCCGGCTTTGGGGTCGGAATAAATGATGATGGCGGTTTTGCTCACAGCGTTCTCCTGAGGTGATGTAAGTCAATTACCGAACGTTCGGTATATTTAAATTGACGGCTGGACGCATGCGAGTCAAGATATTAAACCGATCATTCGGTAAATATTGGAGACAGGACCAATGGCCCGCAAAGCGCTCGTCGACGATGAGGAATTGCTGAGGCGCCTGACGGTGACTTTCCGCGATGTCGGCTATGAAGCGGCATCGCTCGCTCTCCTGTCGGAAGCGACCGGACTCAAGAAGGCGAGCCTGTATCACCGCTTTCCCGGCGGCAAGGAGCAGATGGCGCGCGAAGTCATGCAGGAAGCCGGTCGCTGGTTGACCGAGTATGTGCTCGGGCCGCTTTCGGGGCCGGGCTCACCTGAACAGCGGATTGCGGACATGGCCCGCCAGCTCAATGGCTTCTACCAAGGCGGCAAGCAGGCATGCCTGCTCAACCTGTTGTCATCTCCGGTCGGTCGCGAGGGGCCATTCAAGGCCGCGATCAAGCAGATGTTCGAAGCCTTTATCAGTGCCCTTGCCCGAGTTGTCGCTGAATCGGGCTTCCCGGCCGACATCGCGCACGCCCGCGCGGAGCGTGCGATTGCCCTCGTTCAGGGAAGCTTGGTGCTCGCCCGTGGTCTGGGGTCGCATGAACCCTTTCAAAGGGCGCTGGAGGTACTGCCGACCGAATTGCTCGCGGAAGATTCCACAACGACGCACCGCCGACCGTCCGCTCGACCCGCCACGACTGAGCCACAGCCATGATGGGTGCCGGCCCAGGCGGCCGGTCCCCTCGATAGGAGACCCGATCACATGACACTGATAACCGAGTTCCAGTTCACCGCCGAAAGTGCCCGCGCCAAAGTGCGCGCCGCAGAAGATGCGTGGAACACGCGCCAGCCGGCGCGCATTGCGCTTGCCTATTCGTCCGACAGCCGCTGGCGAAATCGCTCCGAGTTCGTTGTCGGTCGCGCAGAAATCGAGGCGTTCCTGACGCGCAAATGGGTACGAGAGCTAGATTACAGGCTCATCAAGGAACTCTGGGTCTTCGCCGGCAATCGCATTGCCGTCCGCTTCGCCTATGAATGGCATGACGATTCCGGCCACTGGTTCAGGTCGTACGGAAACGAAAATTGGGAATTCGATCCCGAGGGGTTGATGCGACGGCGGCTTGCCAGCATCAACGACCTACCAATCAGCGAAAGCGACCGAAAGTTTCACTGGCCACTCGGACCGAGGCCAGCCGATCACCCAGGGCTGTCCGAGCTTGGCTTGTGATTCCGTCACGGCATTTGGCGTAAACGAGCGAACGCAACGGATGAACCCGTCGACTGCACTGGCATATCGACTGCCGCCCGTCTCGTTCCTGCCCCGAACGAACTCCGGGACCACGCGGGTCCCGGAGCCGTCTCGATGGCGTGCCGAAGTCGGCGGATGGGCTAGCGGATGACCGTGGCCTTGATCGCGGTCTGCTGGCTCCACACGGTGACGAGCTGGTCGCCCGGCTGGATCGTTCGCAGGGCGGCCTTGCCGGCGTCGGTGACGACTGGCGGCAGCTGGATGACCTCGCCGCTGTCGGGTGCCGGCTTGTCGGGCTCGCCGCCCGAGGCATTGATGATGAAGATGGTGTTGGTCGCGGGGTCGACCTTGGTGACCATGCCGTCCATTTCCCACAGCCGGATCCGCTCCTGGGCACCCGGGATGCCCTGGAGCCGCGCGCCCTGGGACATCATCGCCTTGGCACGCGCCGAACTGGCGGGCGTCTTCTTGGCGATCAGGAAGTCCATGTAGTCGTACCAGTGCACGTCGACGATGTTGCCGACCTTGAGCGACGGGTAGTTGGTCACGAGGTCGGCCGCCTTCATCTTCACCCGGCCGAGATCCTCCCAGATGATGGAAAAGCTGCGCACCGGCGGATGCATGATGTGGATCGTGCCGCGCTTGAAGTTCTGCAGGCTGTTCGGCACCACGAGATCGTCCGACTGCGCGAGCGCTCCATGCGACAGAACCGGCAGGGCGCCCGCCGTCAGTGCGGCGCCTCCCAGCAGTTTCAACGTCGCCCGGCGATTGACTTGAAACATGATAGCTCCCCCTTCTCGGTGCAGAAGTTTCATCCTCGACTCGGGTTTCGCAGATGAGCAGGCACACCCGCAAAAGCATCCCTCAGCCGACATCCCTTCGATGACCGGCCTTGTCCTGATTATTGTAAGCACGAAATGCGAATACTGACAATTCCGTCGCAATGCGTCCGATGTCGATCGTGATGTATCGCGCTCGACGAGATCGTTCACAGAGTCTGACACATCTCCTCACCGGGGTTTGCGGCCCCCGATGGTGCCAGCCGGTGCCCCTCAGGGACGGGGGTTGATCACGGCGTCCTGGTCGTAGAGGAACAGCCGGCGACATCCTTCCGGGGTCGCCCGATAGGCGCGCGCCATGCCCTTCGGGCCTTCGATGACGACGTCGTATTTGTCGGGGTCGTCGAGCGAGAGGCTCACCACGCACTTCAGGTTGTAGATGCCGATCTGATATCCGCCGACCTCGAACACCGGACCCACGATCTCGGGCAGGGGAACGCCCGCTGCGCGCAGGTCGGCGTAGAGGTCTTCGATGGCCCGTTCGACCCGCATGACCGAGTACGAGGCGAGCTGGTCGGCCAGCGCGCCCCTCACGTTGAACGACTGCATGTTCGACTGGACGTACTCCAGGAGGCGCAGCCTCGCCTGTTGCGCCGTCATCGGCGTGGCCTGCGCCGATGTCACCGGCGAGAGCCAGCCTGTCGAGTGGTTGCAGATGTTTGTTGCCTGCTGTGCCACGCTGATCGCGGGGCGGCCAAGGCCGATCGGGCAGACGTCAAGGGACAGGAACGTCCGCACGGTTTCGACGTACTCGAAGCTCTCCGCCGACCGCCCGAGGAAGCGGGCAATGAAAGCGGGCTCAATGCCCACTGCCGCCGCATATTGCATGATCAGCGAGGCGCCGGCCCTGCCCATGTAAAAACCCTGGCGTTCGCTCTCGAGGCCATCGCCGCGGGGCCTCAGACGCAAAGTGTCGGCTCCCAGCGAGAAATTGTGGAACCCCACCTTGCCGCCGATCTCGAGGCTGCAACTCCGCGACCTGCCGGGCGGTATGTGGGAGGAGGTGCCGCCAAGGAAGGCCAGCGCGCAGACGGACAGGCAAATGTCTCGCTTGCGCACCACCGTCGCCACGTCGAATTCCGCGAAGAGAAAGCCGATCTTCAGACCTTCGATGAGGTCGCCACCGGAGCTGCTCAATTCGATCGTGGCCAAGGGCGCACCGGGGGCCCGTCGGGCGCGGCCATCGAGCGAGACCAGAATTCGACGCAGGGCCTCCGCATCTCCCTGCTCGAACAGGCCCGTGAGGCGAAGCGTGTGAACAGATACCGGCGCGTTCGACGTGCGACCCGGCGCGGAGTCGGTGTTGACCTCGATCGTGGCGGCGTGCGCCGCAAAGGCGCACAGCCAGACCGGCATCACCAACAAGACCCTGGCCCAACGGGCCCAATGCGTCGCCATCGTGATTGCCTGCAAAGCCGGAGAGCTTCGAGATCGATCTAGACGGGCTGAACAACCGGTGTTCAATCTGGCTGTCGTTCTGATCGCAACGGTAGGTTGATCCAATAATCGAATCAACTTTTATTGCAGCATATCTGCAGTCGAGTGGCGTGACAGCCGTCGGGCGGGAATCGATCCGGGCTCGGACGGTTGCCTGGCATCTTGGGGGGGGCGAATGGACATCGTCATGGATTGGATGCGCGCCGCTCTGATGCTGGCGCTCGCGGCGCAGTGTTTGGCGAGCCCGGCATTGGCCGACGGCTATCCCTCCCGGCCCGTTCGTCTGGTCGTGCCCCCCTGCGCCCGGGGGCGGTGCCGATTCCGTTGCGCCCATCGTGGTCGAGAACCGCGGTGGCGCGGGCGCCATCCTCGGCACCGACATGATCGCGAAGGCGGCACCGGATGGATACGCGCTGCTGCTCGGTCAATCCGGACCGATCTCGATCAATCCCGCCGTCTACAAGACCTTGCCCTACGATCCGGTGAAGGACTTCGCGCCGGTCACGATGATCACCGCCTACCCCTATGTCCTCGTCGTCAACTCCGAGCTGCCGGCCAAGTCGCTGCAGGAGTTCGTGGCGCTGGCGAAGAGCAAGCCGGGTGCGATGAACTACGGATCTACCGGCGTCGGCGCCGCCAATCATCTGGTCGCCGAGCTGTTCAACAGCAAGGCCGGGCTGAAGATGGCGCATATTCCCTATCGTGGGACGGCGCTCGCCTGGCACGGCATTCTGGCGCCCGCCAGGACACCGTCGGCGATCATCAGGAAGCTCAACGAAGAGATCGTGAAGGCCCTGGCCGATCCCGTGACCAACAAGCTGCTGACCAATCAGGCGATGCGGACGGTCGGCAATACATCGGAGGCGTTTGCCGCCTTCATTCAGAAGGACATCGCGACCTGGAAGGCGGTCGCCGTGGCCGCGAACGTCGCCGTTGAATAGCAGGCGCCGCTAGCGTGGCACGGTCATTGCCATAAGGGTCGAGACATCGCCGCTCTGCTCCAATGACCAGATCGCGTCGATCAACGGCTGGACATCGTGGCCGGGCCGCCAGCGGACCGCTTCGGCGCGAAGCTTCTCCTCGATCTCCGTGTCCTTCATCGGATTGGACGAACTGCCGCGTGCGGCCTGGGTGGCGACCGCGTGCTTGCGACCGTCCGTCGTCCAGAATTCCATTTCCGCGGCAATCGTCGAGATGGCGGGGTCGCCCGCGACTTCGATCTTGCGGCGCATCTCGATGATTGCCGGGTCGGCCGCACAGGCGTCGGTGAACTGATCGAGGCCGGCTTTGCCATGCACCAGGGCCGCGGCGACGGCGTGCTGCAGGCTCACCTGGGCTTCGCGGCCCGTCACGATGTCGGGCCGGTCAGTCCGCTGCAGCAGCAGGGGATTGCCGCGGATGGATACCCGGGCAACGCCTTCGGTGGGATGGTCGCGCCGCCAGTCGAGCGCACAGTCGAGCAGGGGATGGATTACGAAGCCGCAAGGGTAGGGCTTTATCGAATTGTCGTTCAGTTCCCAGGTCTCGCCGAGGCCGTCGGTCAGGGCCGCCCAGTTCGGCGGCTCCCCCATGGCGGCGAGAAAGCCCTGGGCGCCGGCGATCGGCTCGGCCGGCCCCTCGAATCCCCTTTCGGCAAGCAGCGCCGACCACAAGCCGTTGCGGGAGGCGTTGCCGACGCTGAGGCTCTTGGCCGGCCAGCCGAGGCATTCGCACAGTCCGGCCGACTGGGTGGAGGCATTGCCCAGCGTCCAGACGATCTGCTTCGCGTTCAATCCGAGCAGCTTCGCGGCCCCTGCCGCCGAGCCGAAGACACCGCAGGTCGAGGTGATGTGCCAGCCCTTGGGATAGTGGCCGGGCGACACGGCGCCGCCGACCCGGCATTCGATCTCGAAGCCCAGAACGAAAGCCATCAGCAGCTGCGGCCCCGTCACGCGCCGCATCTCCGCGAGGGAAAACAGTGCGGGTGCCACGGGCGAAGTCGGATGAACGACAGTGGGGAGATGGGTATCGCAGTAGTCGAAGACGTTGGCGCTGGCGGCATTGAGAAAGGCGGCGCTGAGCGCGTCGATGCGTTCGGACCGGCCGATGACGGTTGCCCGGCCGCCTCCCGAGAATTCGGCGAGGGAGGCGAGCGCCATCTCGACGGGCGCGGTCCGGCAGCCTGCGATGGCCACGGCGAAAAAATTCAGCAGCGCGCGTTTCGCTTCGTGACGCGCGCGATCCGGGATGTCTTCCCACTTGGTTTCGGCGACGAAGCGGGCGAGGTTCTGGGTGACACCGGGTCTGGGCTGCATGGATTTCTCCTAACGCCGTTTGCAGTCGGCGTCGATGATTGCCAAGGTCCGGGCCGAAGAATTCGAACGTGGGGCGTATCGTTGACGATGAATGACAGCCACCTCCAGGAGCGCGGCCTCACTGTGGTGCGCACTGTTGCGGAATTGCGAAAGGCGGTCGCGACCTTCCGGGCCGCAGGCCGCACCATCGGCCTGGTGCCCACCATGGGGGCGCTGCACGAGGGGCATGTCAGTCTGGTGAAGGGCGCGCTCGATCGCGGCGACGTGCCGGCGGCCTCGATCTTCGTCAATCCGACCCAGTTCGGACCGAACGAGGATTTTGCCGCCTATCCGCGCGACGAAGCGGGCGACTTCACCAAGCTGGAAGCGGCGGGCTGCCGGATCGCCTTCGCGCCGGACAAGGACGAGATGTATCCCGTCCCGATGCTGACCACCGTAAAAGTGACGGGCGTCACCGACGGGCTGTGCGGTCCGTTCAGGCCCGGCCATTTCGACGGCGTGGCGACCGTGGTCACCAAGCTCCTGATGATGGCCCTGCCCGATCGCGGCTATTTCGGCGAAAAGGACTACCAGCAGCTCCGGGTCATAAAAACCATGGTGCGCGATCTCGCCATGCCGATCGAGATCGTCGGCATGCCGACGGTGCGCGAACCGGATGGGCTCGCCATGTCGTCGCGCAACCGCTACCTCAGCGCCGCCGAGCGCGAGACGGCACGGGCGCTTCATCGCCAGCTCACCGCCGTTTCCGAAGCCGTCCGCGACGGCCGCGGCTCCTGCGGGGCGGCGATTTCCGCGGCGGGCCGGGCGTTGCTGGCCGCGGGCTTCGACAAGGTCGAATACCTCACCGTGGTCGATGCGGAGAGTCTTCAGCCGCTCGAAAGGGTCGCCGGCCCGGCCCGGGTGATCGTGGCGGCTCGCCTGGGCCGCACCCGCCTGATCGACAACATCGCCGTCGGCTGACTTTTTCCAGGATTCTCATCCCGGCCGGCATCCGGCCTCGGTGGCACAGTTGGTCAGGGGGCGATCGGCGTGCCGGATCAAAGGCTTGATACCGATTTCCGGCACAGGCAGCGGCACACGGCGTGGCACAACGAGGTGTGCCGAAAAACGGCCCTCGTCAGGCGGCCTGCTCCAGCGTCGAGGCGACGTCGCGCGTGGTGACGCGGCGCAGGTCGCGGACCTTGGTGGTGTTGAACGGACGGGCGCGATGCATGGTGCAGCGGTTGTCCCAGATCACCAGATCGCCCTCGTGCCAGGCATGGGCATGCACGTACTTCGGCTGGGTGGCGTGCTCGATCAGGTCGAGCAGCAGGAGACGGCCGTCGGGGATCGGCATGCCGAGGATGTGCGAGGCGTGGCTCGCGACATAGAGCGTCTTGCGCCCGGAGCCGGGGTGCGTGCGCACTACCCGCTGCGGCACCGGCGGCAGGCTGGCGATTTCCTCGGGCGTGTATTTGGTGACGCCGAGCTGGCCGCGCGAATGCCAGATCGAATGTTCGGCAATCAGGCCTTCGAGCTGCTTCTTCGTCGCCTCGGGCAGGTCATCGTAGGCCGCACGCATGTCGGCGAATTCCGTATTGCCGCCCTCCGGCGGCACGATATGGGCGTAGAGCAGCGACAATGCGCCCGGTACGGCGCGGAACGAGGCATCGGTGTGCCACAGCCGATTGGCCAGCCAATCGAGGCGGCGCCTGCTGTTCTGCTCGAGGACGTTCGAATCGCCGTCGAGATTGGAGATGTCGGCGATCTCGTCGCGCGCCAGCCGGTGCTTGATGCCGCGATGCCGCGCCTTCTGCGCCGACGAATGGATCGGCCCGAACTCGCGGGCGAAGTCGATCTGCTGGTCGTCGCCGAGCTTCTGGTCGTGGAACACCACGATCGCATAGCGGTCGATGGCGGCTTCGATGGCGTCCCGGTCGGCTGCCGTCAGCGGCCGAGCCAAGTCGACCCCGGACACTTCGGCCACGAACAGGGGGTGAAGCTGCCTGACGGTGATGCCCATGCCCGCCTCCAGCGGCTATAGTCCTCACCACTCCATCATGTGTCAGGAAACGCCATGCCGCAAACGCTCAAGCTCGCCCTGCTCGACGATTACCAGAAAGTGGCCATGCGCCTGGCCGATTGGGACCGGCTGAAGAAGCGCGGCATCGAGATCACGGTCTTTCACGAGCCCTTCGCCTCGGTCGACGACGCGGCGCAAAAACTGGCGCCGTTCCATATCCTGGGGTTGCTGCGCGAGCGCACCGCCTTTCCGCGCGCCCTGATCGAGAAGCTGCCCAACCTCAAATTCATGGTGCTGACCGGCGCGCGCGCGGCGAGCCTCGACGACAAGGCGGCGACCGAGCGCGGCATTCCCATCTCCACGACTCCCGGCGGCACGTCGAACGCACCGACGGCGGAGCTCTGCTGGGCGCTCCTGATGTCCTGCGCGCGCGACCTCGCCAAGGCGGAACGCCTGATGCGAAGCGGTGGCTGGCACGACGGCATCAAGCAGATGAACGTACTCGAAGGCAAGCGTCTGGGCGTCATCGGGCTGGGCAAGCTCGGCAGTCGTATCGCCGGCTACGCCAGGGCCTTCGGCATGGATGTCGTCGCCTGGAGCCAGAACCTCACGGCCGAAAAGGCCGCCCAGGGCGGTGCCAGGCTCGTCACCAAGGACGAGCTGCTGGCGACGTCGGATTTCATGTCGATCCATCTCGTGCTGTCGGATCGCACGCGCGGGCTGATCGGCCCGGCCGAGTTCGCGAAGATGAAAAAGACGGCGATCCTGATCAACACCTCGCGCGGCCCGATCGTCGACGAGGCCGCCCTGATCGCTGCTCTCGAGAACGGCACCATCGCCCATGCCGGCCTCGACGTGTACGACAAGGAGCCGGTGCCGGCCGGCCATCCGCTGACCAAGCTCGACAACATTACGCTCGTGCCGCACTTGGGATACGTCGTCGAGGAGAGCTATCGCTTCTTCTACGACGGCACGGTCAAGGACATCGAGGCCTGGCTCGACGGCAAGCCGATCAACGTTCTCAATCCCGAGGCACTCGAGAAAAAGCCGGCGTGATGTCGATTCCAGGTGCCCTCGAACGTCCTTAGGGAGCGGCCTGCTTTGCAGTCGCCCAACCCAGGAGATCGACATGGCTCGATACATGCTGCTGTTGCATCAGGTTCCCAACTACAACATGGACTTGCCGCGCGAGAAGATGCTGGAGGTGACCAGGCGCTACATGGCCTGGGCGGACAGCCTGCGCCAGAAGGGCAAGCTGGCCGGTGGCGAAAAGCTCGCCGCCGGCGGCGTCCGCCACATCAGGATCAAGGACGGCAAGCCGGTCGCCAGCGATGGCCCCTATGCCGAGGCCAAGGACGTGATCGGCGGCTATTTCGTGATCGAGGCCAGGGACGCGGCCGAAGCCGAGGCGATCGCCCGGGACTGCCCGCATCTCGCCGTCGCCGCCACCAATTGGGTCGAGGTCCGGCCGATCGAGGACATGGCGCAGGCCCGGGCCGCGGCAGGCTGAGCGCTTCTCTTGGAAAGTCAGGTCCACCGGCTCGTCGACGCGCTCGCGCGCGATTCGGCGAGCCGGCTGGTCGCCGCGCTGGCGCGGCGACTGGGGGCGGGCCGTATTGCCGTTGCCGAGGACGCCGTCCAGCACGCGCTGCTGCAGGCCCTGTCGCTCTGGCCGTTCAAGGGCGTACCCGAACGGCCCGAGGCCTGGCTTGCCGTCGTCGCGCGCAATCGGGCGCTCGACGTGATGCGCCATGAAGCACGCGACCTCGCCGTCGCGGAGGCCTTGGTGCCACTCGCGCCTCCACTGGCGGGGAGAGATGGTCGCTTCGACCGCGAACTGAACGACGACGAACTGGCGCTGCTGTTCGCGGTCTGTCACCCGGTCCTTTCGCCCGACTTGCGCGTGACTTTCGCGCTCAAGACCGTGTGCGGCCTCACCGTGCCGCAGATCGCCTCGGGCTTGCTGGCCGAGCCGACGACGATTGCGCAACGGCTGGTGCGGGCGCGTCGTCAGCTCGAGGCGGCGGACATTCCGATCGAACCACCGCCGCCTGACGATCTGCCGGAGCGCGCCGAGTCGGTGCGCACCGCCCTCTATCTCATGTTCAGCGAAGGTTATTCGGCGTCTTCGGGGGAAGCGTTGGTTCAACCCGGGTTCTGCGTCGAGGCGGTTCGGTTGGCGCGCGCCCTGGCGATGCATCCCATCACCCGCGGCCCGGCGAGCGACGCGCTTGCGGCCCTGCTGGCGCTCACCGCGGCGCGTCTGGGGACGCGCGTCGATCCTGAAGGCGCGGCCCAACTTCTGGAGGACCAGCCGCGCGAGCAGTGGGATGCCGGCCTGATCGGCCTCGGCCTCGATCATCTGCAGCGCTCGGCCGCCGGCGACGAGCTCACCATCTGGCATCTGCGGGCCGAGATCGCCTCGCTTCATGCCGCCGCGCGAAGCACGGCCGAGACCGACTGGCGGCGGATCGCGGCGATCTACGACCAGATTGTCGCGATCGACGGCTCGCCGATGGCGGCCCTCGCCCGGGCCGTGGCGATCGGTCACGCGGAGGGCGCGGTGGCCGGGCTCGAAGCCGTGAATGCCTGCCTGCCGCTGCTCACGGCCAGCCCCTACGGGCACGCCGCGGCGGCGACCTTCCTGAACGACCTGAAGCGCGAGGCGGAGGCGAGGACGCATCTCGAACGGGCGCGGGCGCTTGCCCACACCACGCCGGAGCGCTGGCTCATGGAGCGGCGCCTGACGGCGCTTTCAGCCGGACCGCAATCAGCCAGACCGCGCCGGCCAGGATGATCGCCGCCGCGAGCCATTCCGCCGTCGACAGGCCGGGTGGCGCGAGCCAGCCCAGGCGCGCGGCGGCGGCTTCGAGGGCAATAGCGAAGAACGGCATGGCCGTGAGCGCGATCAGGTAGGTCTGCACGCCCGTGGTGTTGATGGTCCAGAAGCCGAGCCAGGTTCCAGGTGCCCGGAACAACAGTCCGGCCAGCGCGGCATATGACCATAATTCGATCCGTCCGAAGGCGTCACCCGCGCCGGCCCATGGCGACGCCATGAAGCCCAGCAAGCCGGCCAACGACCAGACGAGGATGAAGGCGAGCGACGCCGCCACCAGGATTTCGCCGGTGAAGCGGCTGCGCGCCGCCAGATCGGTCACGCGGTTGCGCGGGTGATAGGCGATCATCCAGGATGCCGCGACTGCGGTCGCTTCGGACAGGATCAGCCAGAGCATGCCACGCCAGGCGGTGTCCGAAGCGAGTGCTGCCGCAAATGCCGCGATGCCGACGGCCAGGAGCACCAGGCCTGGCCAGTCGCGCCGCGCCGGGGCCCGGCGCGTCAGGACCCAGCCCGACGCCGCGCCGATCAGCACACTCACGGTCGCCAGCAGTGTGCTCTGGGTGACGGCGAGCCAGACGATGGCCGCGGACGTCGAGCCGTTGATGACGACGCGCATGAAGGCGTAGCCGACCGTCCAGGGAGCCAGCAGATCGGCCCAGTTTCCCGGCGTTCGCCGGCCGGCCCACAGCATGGCGACGCCGGCGCTCAGCAACTGCACCAGCGTGTAGGCCCAGGCGTCGAGTTGGGCGCCACTGACGACGTGACGTGTCAGCAGCAGATAGACGGACCACAGGAACGAATTGCCCAGCGCGATCGCCAGGACGTGGCCGTTCATCGGCGGCTCAGGTGCGGAAACGCAGCAGCAGGTGATTGACGCCGTTCAGCTTGACGTAGAGATCTTCGAACTGCGCGTAGAAATCCTCCCACTGCGGCAGGCCGCCTCCCGGACCTCCTTGCGCGCCGAGCGAGGTGTAGATCTCGGCGACGGTCTTGCGGCCGTCGATCTGCGCGATGATGCGCGGCGCCAGCGACGGCAGCTGCGCGCGCCACGGGAAGCCGTCGAGATTGGCGATCAGGGGCGAGCCGGGCTGCAGGCCGGCCGCCAGCTTCTGCGCATCCATTTCCCGCAGCACCGGAATGGCCGACGTATCCTCCGGCCGGGCGACGGTGTCGAAGCCGGCCCGCGTGGCGTAGAAGACGTGCGTGCGCAGGTTGCCGGCCAGCCGTTCGGCGAATGCCGCGCGCTCGAGCAGCGGCAGCGAACTCATCTGCCGGGAGATCACCGGATCGCTCATGTAGGTTGCGGGCTCGTAGCGCACCGGCTCGAGGAAGGCCACGACCCGCAGGCCAGCCGCGGCGGCCATGGCGCCGATGTCGGGGACGGTGAAAGCACGATCGCAACTGTGCAGCACCAGGTCGTAGAGGCCGGCGTCGCCGCCGGTCACGTGATCGTTGAGGTAGGGGTTGCGCCGGAACAGGTTTGTGGTGGGCAGGAAGCGGATCAGGCGCTTGGCCATCGCCAGCCGGTCCTCCAGCGCCATCGACGGCGGCGCCAGAGTCCGCAGCATTTCCTGCAGGGGGTAGACGCCGCTGCGGCCGTACTCGCCGTAAAGCATCACCCCGACCCCGCCATCGGGTTGCAGGACGCTCGCCAGGGCGCGCAGTCCCACGGCGGGCTCGGGCAAGTGGTGCAGCACGCCGGTGCAGTCGATGTAGTCGAACTGACCGATATTCATCGCCGGCAGGTCGAGCAGCGAGGCGGTCACGAACTGGATGTTGCGCAGGCCGCGCGCCTTGGCGCGGGCCTCGCAGACCTGCCGCGAAGCGGTCGAAAGGTCGAGATAGACGACTTCACCCGGGCAGCGCCTGTCGGCGAGCTGCTGGGCCAGCATGATGCAGGCGTCGCCGGTGCCGCCACCGGCCACCAGGGCGCGGAACGGCCGGGTGAAATTGAGCCTGCCCGAGAACAGGTAGTGGTTGATCTCGAGGACGTGGCTCGGCGTGCCGGTGATTAGCCGGATCGCCTCGTCGCGCGGGTCGCGCGGCGGGTATGGCAGTGCCTCGTATTGTGCGCGAACGTCTTCCAACGGCGAAGGAACGGTCATTATGGCCTTGTTTCACGGCGAGCGGGCCGCTACCCGGGGGACAGCAACGCCCGCAACGGATTAGTGCAACAAAACGTCCAGTCATGAAAGGCTATTTCGGCATCGGAATCGAAGGGGTGAGCAAGGCCGTGAACGTCGGCACTTTGTTCCGTACCGCCCATGCCTTCGGCGCGGCTTTCGTGTTCACCTTGCGGGCCCAGTACAACCGCCGGGAGGGCTCGGCCAGCGACACGTCGGACACCCCGCGGTCGGTACCGACCTACCATTTTGCCGACCTCGAGGCGTTTCGCCTGCCACTCGGCTGCCGGCTGGTGGGCGTCGAAATCACCGACGACGCCATCGAACTGCCGAGCTTCCGCCACCCACGGCAGGCTGCCTATATCCTGGGCGCCGAGCGCGAGGGCCTGTCGGCGGACGTTCAGTCTCTTTGCGACTACGTTGTCCGCATTCCGACCCGGTTTTCGGTCAATCTCGGCGTTGCCGGAGCGCTGATCATGTACGACCGGCTTCTGAGCCTCGGCCGCCACGCGCCGCGACCGGTGGCCGAGGGAGCGCCCACCGAAGCGGTGGAATTGCCGGTATTCGGCGAGCCGATGTACAAGCGCCGGCAGCGGACGCGGCAAAAAGCGCTTTTGAAACAATAGATTGAGCCTTCCAGGTTGCGCCTGGGGGGCGTCGCGCCTATCTCAGCCGCGACATGGCCGTCCTACCCACCGAACCCATCCAGATTGTCGAGCCGCCGCCGTCCGCGCACGGCCGCAACGACCTGCGCCGCAACTTGGTTGGCCTGTCGCGCGAGGACCTGAAGCAGGTGCTGGTCGAGGCCGGGCTGGAACCGTTTCGTGCCCGTCAGGTCTGGCAGTGGGTCTACTGGCACGGCGTCACCGATTTTGGCCTGATGACCAACATTGCCAAGAAGACGCGCGAGCAGCTGGCCGAGCACTTCGTCATCGAGCGGCCCGGGATCGTCACCGAGCAGCGCTCGGTCGACGGCACGCGCAAATGGCTGCTGCGCTTTTCGGACGGTAACGAGGCCGAGACGGTCAACATTCCCGAGGAGGATCGCGGCTCGGTCTGCGTGTCGAGCCAGGTCGGCTGCACGCTCACCTGCAGCTTTTGCCACACCGGCACCCAGCCGCTGGTGCGAAACCTCTCGCCGGCCGAGATCGTGGGCCAGTTCATGGTGGCGCGCGACAGCTACGGCGAATGGCCGACGCCGACCGCCGACGCCCAGCGCATGCTCAGCAACATCGTCATGATGGGCATGGGCGAGCCGCTGTACAATTTCGACAACGTCGTCACGGCTCTCAAGATCGCCATGGACGACCAGGGCATCGCCCTCAGCCGCCGCCGCATCACGCTCTCGACGTCGGGTGTCGTGCCGATGATCCCGAAAGTGGGCGAGGCGCTCGACGTCAATCTCGCCGTGTCGCTGCATGCCGTGAGCGACGAGGTGCGCGACACGCTGGTGCCGATCAACAGGAAATGGCCCATCGCCGAGCTTCTCAAAGCCTGCACCGATTATCCAGGAGCCAGGAACAGCCGGCGCATCACTTTCGAATACGCGATGTTGAAGGGCGTCAACGACAGCGACGCCGATGCCCGCGAGCTGGTGCGCCTCCTGAAGCCGATCCACGCCAAGGTGAATCTGATCCCGTTCAATCCCTGGCCGGGTGCGCCCTACGAGTGCAGTTCCAACAACCGCATCCACCGCTTCGCCGAGATCGTGAACGACGGCGGCCTGAGCGCCCCGGTGCGTACGCCGCGTGGCCGGGACATATCCGCCGCCTGCGGGCAATTGAAGAGCGCCAGCCTGCGCGGGCGGCGCGAAAAGGTGGTCACGCCGGCGTAAAGGCGGTGACCTTCGACAGGAACGCGCGTTCGCTACCCACCGAGGCAAGACCTGCGGTGGCGCCCCATGCCTCGAGGCTGCCGCTCACGTAGTCCGCGTAGTAGGGCTCGTGGAAATAGTGCGGGAACAGGTCGAGCAGGCCGTCCCAATCTGGCCGGTCGCCCTTCTGGATCGAATCGACCAGCACCACCAGCCCATCGGGCTTCACGACACGCGTCATCTCGGCGATCACCTGGAGCCGGATCTTCCTTGGAAGCTCGTGCATCAGGAACGAGGAGACGACGAGATCCAGGCTCGCGTCGTCGAACGGCAATGCCTCCGCCGCCGCTTCATCGAGTTTCACCCTCGCCGTGCGGCCGACCAGACGCCGCGCTTCGGCAAGATAGGGCGCGCTGAGATCGACGCCGGCGAGCCTGAGGCCCGGCCACGCGTCGTGCAGGAAGGCGAGCAGCCGGCCGGTGCCGCAGCCGACATCGAGGCCGCGCAGGTCGCGCTGGTTGCGGCCGGCCATCCATTCGGCGATCGGCTTCAGCATGCGCCGGCGCATGACGTCGGCGGCGCCCGTGAACAGGACTTCGACCTGAGTGTCGTAGATCGCGGCCGATTCGTCGGTCAGCCAGCCGCCGCTCTGGAAATGGAAATTCTGCCGGTAGTAGCGCGGCAGGTGATCGTTGGCGCCATCGAGGTTGGGCTCGTCGTTGATCCGGGCGTGGCGCCGGGCATCGACCTTGGGCAGGTCGCGGAAATAGAGCGCGCTGCGGCGCAGGAATTCTCCCGGGTCGATCGACAGGGCGCGCGGCGCGGCGAACCGTCCGGCGGCGATGTCCCGCCATTCACGGTCGAACAGCGCCCGCAGGTCGGCCGTCAGCTCGGCGCGGGTGGGCGTCGGTCCGATGGCGAAGTCGGGCTTGGGCATCGGCTTCAGCAGGCGCCGTCCCGCCGCGTAGTGGCCGGCATACCAGGCCACCCGCGCGGTCTGGCGGGCGGCGTAGGTCAGGCGGTCGAGGGTGGAGGCGGTGGAGGCCATGATGAATTATTCTAGGGAGACACTATAGCGGCTTTGCGTCCGCTTGCCCGGGCGGGGTCGGCCGCTATATTCGCGCGCCTTCACCGAACCGACACGAAAGCCGCCAGCATGAGCGTTTCTTATACCGGGCCCTACAAGAAGGGCGACATCAAGAAGGTCGTCCTGGCCTATTCCGGCGGCCTCGACACCTCGGTCATCCTGAAGTGGCTGCAGACCGCCTATGGCTGCGAGGTCGTGACCTTCACCGCCGACCTCGGCCAGGGCGAGGAACTGAGCCCGGCGCGCAAGAAGGCCGAGATGCTGGGCATCAAGCCCGAGAACATCGTCATCGACGACGTTCGCGAGGAGTTCGTCAGGGATTTCGTCTTCCCGATGTTCCGCGCCAACGCGCTCTACGAGGGGCAATACCTGCTCGGGACCTCGATCGCCCGGCCCCTGATCGCCAAGCACCAGATCGACCTTGCGCTGAAGACCGGCGCCGCCGCCGTCTGCCATGGTGCCACAGGCAAGGGCAACGCCCAGGTCCGCTTCGAGCTCGCCTATTATGCGCTGAAGCCCGACATCAAGGTCATCGCGCCGTGGCGCGAGTGGGACCTCTCCTCGCGCACCAAGCTGATCGAGTTCGCCGAGAAGCATCAGATCCCGATCGCCAAGGACAAGCGCGGCGAGGCGCCGTTCTCGGTCGACGCCAACCTCCTGCACTCCTCGAGCGAGGGCAAGATCCTGGAAGATCCCTGGGAAGAGGCCGACGAGAGCGTTTATCAGCGCACGATTTCGCCTGAGGCGGCACCCGACAAGGCGACTTACATCACGATCGACTTCGAGAGGGGCGACGCTGTTGCCATCGACGGCGTAAAAATGTCGCCGGCGACGCTCCTCACCAGGCTCAACGAGCTCGGCAAGGCCAACGGCATCGGCCGCCTCGACCTGGTCGAGAACCGCTTCGTCGGCATGAAGAGCCGCGGCATCTACGAGACTCCGGGCGGCACGATCCTGCATGCCGCCCATCGCGGCATCGAGCAGATCACGCTCGACCGCGGTGCCGGCCATCTCAAGGACGAGCTGATGCCGAAATACGCCGAGCTGGTCTATTTCGGCTTCTGGTTCTCGCCCGAACGCGAGATGCTGCAGGCGCTGATCGACAAGAGCCAGGAGAACGTCACCGGCACGGTGCGGCTCAAGCTCTACAAGGGCAACACGACGGTGGTCGGCCGCAAGTCGCCCCACTCGCTCTACTCGATGCAGCATGTCACCTTCGAAGAGGATCAAGGTGCCTACAACCAGCGCGACGCCGAGGGCTTCATCAAGCTGAACGCGCTTCGACTCCGGCTGCGCGCGCTGGGGCAGGGCGGGCCAAAGCGCTGACTGGATAAGGCGGTGCAAGAGCCGGCCGCGACGGCTAGTCTGGCCCGGTAACGGAGTTCTGGATGCCTTTCGACGAAAGCGGCCACCGGCAGCCGGGCCGCGGTACGGGCGAGCGGGCGATCAACCTGCCGCCCGTGCTGCTGTGGCTGATCGGCATCAACGTGGCGGTCCAGCTCGTGCGCGAATTGCTGGGCGATGCCGCCGACGGCGAGATTCTCCATCAGTTCGGGCTGGTGCCCGCGGCCTACACGTCCGGCGCCGGGCCCGACCTGCTGTCGCTGCTGATCGCGCCGATCTCCTACCAGTTCCTGCACGGCGGCTGGCTGCATCTCGGCATCAACATGGTGATGCTGGCCGCCTTCGGCGTTCCGGTCGTCCGTGTCCTGGGGTCGCGCCGCTTCGTTCTGTTCTACCTCTCCGCCGGGGTGTTCGCCGGCTTCGTCCATGTGTTCTTCTTTTCCGACTCGATCGATCCCGTGGTCGGGGCGTCGGGCGCCATCAGCGGCGTGTTCGGCGCCGTGCTGATGCTGATGCGCTATGTCGGCAGCCTGCCGTCGCTGCTGCCGGTCGCCGGCGTGTGGATCGCGCTCAACATCTTCTTCGGCCTCTTCGGCGGCACGCCCGGCGCCGGCGGCGATCCGGTTGCCTGGACCGCCCATATCGGCGGCTTCGTCTACGGTCTCGCCGCCATCCGCCTCTTCATGCCGCGTCCAGGTCCATAGGCCAGGCCACCATGGCCGACCACGTCGTCCCCTTGCGCCGCTACTTCGTGGCCAACGCCGTGGCGCTGGCGCCGTCCTATGCCGCGCTCGCGGTTCTCTACTGGTCGGGCGCGCTGGCCGGCCGGCCGACCGTGATCGCCATGGCGGGAATCGCGGCGGTGACGGTCTTCCTGGTGCAGCGCTATCTCGGGTCGCTGGCCCGCTTTGCCCGCTTCGTCGGCGAATTGTCCGACGAGCGCGAACCGGTGATGCCGCGCCTGTCCTTCGCGCCGGCCACCGAAGAGCTGGCGACGGCGGCGGCGACGCTCTCCGCCGGCTGGCGCCGCCAGCGCGCCTCGATCGACAACCTGGCGGCCTCGGCGCAGGCCATCGTCGACGGCCTGCCCGATCCGCTGATCGCGGTCGACCGCCAGCGCCGCATCGTTCGCACCAATCTGGCGGCGGTGGCGCTGCTCGGTCCGGTCGGGGCCGAGCGCGACCTGTCGACGGCGCTGCGCTATCCCCAGCTCCTGTCGGCGATCGATGCCCTGCTCGAAACCGGCGCCGACGGCAATTTCGGCGGCCCCGACCAGAGCGCCGTCGAGTTCGTGCTGGCCGGCCCGCCCGAGATCGATGTCATCGCGCATTTGAGGCGCCTGCCGCGGGCGGCCGCTGATGGGTCGCTGGCCCTGATCGTGCTGCACGACACCACCGCGCAGCGGCGGGCCGAGCGCATGCGCGCCGACTTCGTGGCCAATGCCAGCCACGAACTCAAGACGCCGATCGCCGGTCTCGCGGGCTTCATCGAGACCCTGCGCGGCCCGGCCCGCGACGACACCGCCGCGCGCGAGCGCTTTCTCGGCATCATGGCCGAGCAGGCCGACCGCATGCGCCGCCTGGTCGACGACCTCTTGATGCTGTCGCGCATCGAACAGCACGAGCACGCGCGGCCCGACCGGGAAGTCGATCTCGAACGCGTGCTGCGCGGCGTCCTGGACCTGCTCCAGCTCAAGGCGTCGTCGCGCGGCGTCGCCATCGAGCTCGCCGTCGCGGCCGGCCTGCCGAAGGCGGTGGGCGACCACGACGAGCTCACCATCGTGTTCCAGAACCTGATCGACAATGCGATCAAATACGCCAAACCCTCGACGACGGTGCGGGCGACGGCACGGCCGGCCGGCCCCGACCGCGTCACGGTGGCGGTGAGCGACGAGGGCGACGGCATCCCGGCCGCCCACCTGCCGCGTCTCACCGAACGCTTCTATCGGGTCGACACGGCGCGCTCGCGCCAGCTCGGCGGCACCGGCCTGGGGCTCGCCATCGTGAAGCACGTGGTCAACCGCCACCGCGGTCGGCTCGACATCCAGAGCACCCCCGGCAAGGGCTCCACCTTCACCGTGACCTTACCCGCCGCCGGGTGACTTTCCGGACACGCGTTGTTCGGAGATACGGGCAGTGTCACACCCAAAGGTGTCACACCAAGTTGAGACAAATGTTGTGACACAGGTTGAGCGCCCACCTGTGACTTTGCAAGAATCTGACCCCGCGGCCCCACCTCGGGCGGCCGGAGATAACCGTCTAAACCAGTCCTCGGACGCGTTTTTCGCGCCTCGGTCCACCCCACCTGCCGGACGGTCGTCGGCGGGGATGGCCTTTTGCTTATCTACTCACGGCTCAATCAAGGCCGCGGGACGGCCCCTCATCCTCCAGGGATCGTACCCGGCGGGCGCGCCGGGCGGGGCATGGCCAAAGATTCGGTCCAGCGCAGCCCGGGTCCCCGGGAAGCGCTGGCGATGGTTCTGGTCGGCAAAAAGGCCGCTCCAGGTATCTGAACCGGGCGGCCCCTGCGGTAGATGCACGTCATGGCAACGATAATGGAAATATACTGCAAAACCTGCTGAACCTGCAAATTTTTGTTCAAGAAATTTTTGCTGGCAATTTGCCGGCACGGTGGCGAAACGCCGGATCGGGATAAAGCACTGCCGCTGTAACGATAACTTCACGCAGTACCCTTCGATCGGTAACGTGACCTGACGATGGTGCGCCCGTTGGCAAGCGCACCCATGTCCCCACCGATCGATCGAGAGAACGACGCCCCCGCCCGACGCCAGCGGTGGCTTTCCTGTCTGGCCAAGGCACCCGCAACGCGCCTCGAAGCCTTGTGGGCGGCACTCGAAGCGGTCCCCCCGTACACCCTGCTGCGTCGTCCCGAGATCGGCCTGGTGATGGTCCAGGGGCGCATCTCCGGCAGTGGCGCGCCCTTCAGCGCCGGGGAAATGACGGTGACCCGCGCTGCCGTCCGGCTGCCGGGCGGACAGATCGGCATCGGCTACGTCGGCGGCCGCAAGCCGCGCCAGGCGGAGATCGTGGCGGCGATCGACGCGCTCGGGCATCTGCCCAAATGGCACGAGACGATCGAGACGAGGGTCGTGATGCCGCTCGCCGCGGAAGCCGAGGCCCGCCATCGCCTCGTCGCCGCCACGGCGGCCGCCACCAAAGTCGATTTCTTCACCGTCGCCCGGGAGGCCGGCCCGTGAATTCCGCCCTGGGCAGCCATGACATCGCCCCGGGCTTCGCCACCCCGCCGCACGAGTCGCAACGGGTATTCCGTGGCGTGCTCGATGCCTTTGCCCATCCCGGCCGCATCGTGACCCTGGCGGACGCGCCCGCGGCTCCCGGCCGGCTCTGCCGCGCCACGGCTGCCTTCCTGCTCACGCTGGCCGACGGCGACACGTCGCTCTGGCTGGCCCCCGAGCTCGACCAGCCCGAGGTGCGCGACTTCGTGCGCTTCCACGCCGGCGTGCCGATCGTCGAGGGCCGGGAAGAGGCGGTCTTCGCCGTGCTCGCCCACGATCAGCCGTTGCTGCTCGACGCTTTCTCCGTCGGCACGGACGCCTATCCCGACCGTTCCGCGACCCTGGTGATCGAAGTGCCCGTTCTCGGCGCCGGCCCGGCGCGCACCTGGCGGGGGCCGGGCATCGACGGCAGCATCGGCGTCTCCGTCGCCGGTCTCGACGACGGATTCTGGCTCGACTGGGCGGCCAACCACGGGCTTTTCCCCTGCGGCGTCGACGTCGTGTTCGCGTCCGGATCGCAACTTCTCGCGCTGCCGCGCGGCATCGCCGTGGAGGCCTGAGCATGTACGTCGCGGTCAAGGGCGGCGAGACGGCCATCGCCCATTCGCTCGACCTTCTCGCCGACAAGCGGCGCGGCGACCGCGACGTGCCCGAGCTGTCGCTGGCCCAGATCGACCAGCAGCTGGGCCTCGCCGTCGACCGCGTGATGACCGAGGGCTCCTGCTACGACCGCGCCCTGGCGGCTCTTGCCATCAAGCAGGCGCGCGGCGACCTGATCGAGGCGATCTTCCTGCTGCGCGCCTACCGCACCACCCTGCCGCGCTTCGGCAGCAGTGAGCCGCTCGACACGTCGCGCATGGTCGCGGAGCGGCGCATCTCGTCGACTTTCAAGGACGTGCCGGGCGGCCAGGTGCTGGGGCCGACCTACGACTACACCCACCGCCTGCTCGATTTCTCGCTGGCCGTCGCGACCGAGCGGCCGGCCGCGCCGACCGCGCCCGCCGACACCGCGTCGGCGTTGCCCCGGGTCGGCGACATCCTCGAGCGCGAGGGCATGCTCGAACCGCCGCCGGCGCCGGACGCCGACGGCCGGATCTGCGACCTCACGCGCCAGCCGCTGGCGCTGCCGGCGGAGCGCCCGGTGCGCCTGCAGAACCTGGCGCGTGGCGACGAAGGGTTCCTGCTGGCGCTTGGCTACTCGACCCAGCGTGGCTACGGCAACAACCATCCCTTCGTCGGCGAGATTCGCTTTGGCGCGGTGCCCGTGTCCTTCGTGCCGGAGGAGCTGGGTTTCGCCATCGAGATCGCCGAGATCGACGTCACCGAGTGCGACATGGTCAACCAGTTCGCGGGCTCGCACGACGTGCCGCCGCAGTTCACGCGCGGCTACGGGCTCGCCTTCGGCCATGCCGAGCGCAAGGCGATGGCCATGGCGCTGGTCGACCGCGCGCTGCGTGCCGGGGAACTGTCCGAGTCCGTGACATCGCCGGCCCAGGACGAGGAATTCGTGCTGGCGCACAGCGACAATGTCGAGGCCTCGGGCTTCGTGCAGCACCTCAAGCTGCCGCACTACGTCGACTTCCAGTCCGAACTCGTGGTCGTCCGCGCCCTGCGCGAGGAAGTCGAGGAACGCCATCGGCAAGCGGGCCCCGATCGGTCCGCCCTCGGCCAGGCGGCGGAGTAGATCATGCCGGATACCACCTACGACGAAGGCGCGTACAACTACGCCTACCTCGACGAGCAGACCAAGCGGATGATCCGGCGCGCCATCCTGAAGGCCGTCGCCGTGCCGGGCTACCAGGTGCCCTTCGGCGGTCGCGAGATGCCGCTGCCCTATGGCTGGGGCACCGGTGGCATCCAGGTGACGGCCGCCATCATCGGCCGCGACGACACCCTGAAGGTGATCGACCAGGGCGCCGACGACACGACCAATGCCGTCTCGATCCGCCGCTTCTTCGCCCGGGTGGCCGACGTCGCCACGACGACACGCACCGAGGACGCCACCATCATCCAGACGCGGCACCGTGTGCCGGAAACGCCGCTCGGCGAAGGCCAGATCCTGGTCTTCCAGGTACCGATCCCCGAGCCGCTGCGCATGCTCGAGCCGCGCGAGACCGAGACGCGGACGCTGCACGCCCTCAGCGAATACGGCGTCATGCAGGTCAGCCTCTACGAAAGCATCGCCCGCCACGGCCGCATCGCCAAGACCTACAACTATCCGGTGCTGGTGAACGGCCGCTACATCATGAGCCCCTCGCCGATCCCGAAGTTCGACAATCCCAAGCTCGATCGCAATCCGGCGCTGCAGCTCTACGGCGCCGGCCGCGAGAAGCGCATCTATGCGGTGCCGCCCTACACGCCGGTGAAGAGCCTCGACTTCGACGATCACCCGTTCGAGATCGAGACCTGGAACGAGAGCTGCGCGCTTTGCGGCTCGTCGGAAAGCTTCCTCGACGAGATGATCGTCGACGACGCCGGCAAGCGGCTGTTCCTGTGTTCCGACACCGACTGGTGCCAGGAGCGGCAGGCGGCGCAGCAGGAAGAGGTGCCCAAGTGACCGACGCGCCGCTGCTCTCGGCGCGCGACGTCACCAAGTGCTTCGGCGGTCGCGTGGCCTGCCGCGACGTGAGCTTCGACCTGTGGCCCGGCGAAGTGCTGGGCATCGTGGGTGAATCGGGTTCGGGCAAGACCACCCTGCTGAACTGCCTGGCCGGCCGGATGACGCCCGACGGCGGGTCGGTCACCTACGACTCGGGCTCGTCGGGCCTCGTCGACGTCCACGGCCTGAGCGAGGCCCGCCGGCGGCTGCTCACCCGGACCGAGTGGGGCTTCGTCAACCAGGACGCCCGCGAGGGCCTGCGCATGGGCGTCAGCGCCGGCGCCAATATCGGCGAGCGGCTGATGGCGATCGGTGCGCGCCACTACGGCGAGATCCGCCGGACCGCCACCGACTGGCTCGGCCGGGTCGAGATCGAACGGGACCGCCTCGACGACCGCCCGACGGCGTTCTCCGGCGGCATGCGGCAGCGCCTGCAGATCGCCCGCAATCTCGTGAGCAATCCGCGCCTCGTCTTCATGGACGAACCGACCGGCGGCCTCGACGTCTCGGTACAGGCGCGCATTCTCGATCTGCTGCGCGGCCTGGTCGAGAACCTGCACCTGTCGGCCGTGCTGGTGACGCACGATCTCGGCGTCGCGCGGCTGCTGACGCACCGCCTGATGGTGATGCAGGGCGGCCGGGTCGTCGAGGATGGTCTCACCGACCAGGTGCTGGACGATCCGCAGCACGCCTACACCCAGATGCTCGTCGCCTCGATCCTGCCCGTCTGACCCGATCCAGCCTGACCCGATGCAGCCCGTCCTCCGCGTTTCCGGCCTCACCAAGTCCTTTGTCGTTCACGCCCAGGGCGACCTGGCGCTGCCGGTGCTGCGTGGCGTGGCGCTGGCCGTCTCGCCCGGCGAATGCGTGGCGCTGGTCGGTCCGTCCGGTGCCGGCAAGAGCACACTGCTGCGCTGCCTCTACGGCAACTACCGCGCCGATGCGGGCTCGATCCGGGTCCGTCACCGCGATGCCCTGGTCGAACTGGCCGGCGCCGAGCCCAGGGTGACTCTGGACGTGCGGCGCCGGACCCTGGGTTTCGTCAGCCAGTTCCTGCGGGTCATTCCGCGCGTGCCGACGATCGACGTCGTCGCCGAGCCGGCCATCCGGCTGGGCGCGGGAGAGACCGAGGCCCGTCGGCGCGCCGAGTTCCTGCTGGGTGTGCTCGGCATTCCGCCGCGCCTGTGGCCGCTGCCGCCGGCGACCTTCTCCGGCGGCGAGCAGCAGCGCGTCAACATCGCCCGCTCGCTGATCGTCGACTATCCGATCCTCCTGCTCGACGAGCCGACCGCCTCGCTCGACGCCGACAACCGCAACGGCGTGGTGGAGTTGATCCGCCAGCGCCGCGACGCCGGAGCCGCGATCGTCGGCATCTTCCACGACGTCGCCGTCCGCGATGCCGTGTCGACCCGCATCCTCGACGTCGCGCTCCCCGGAGCCCCTGCCGGAGTCCAGCCATGAGTCCCGAGACCATCCTGACCAATGCCCGGGTCGTCACGTCCGACGCCGAGTTCGACGGCACGGTCGTCGTCCGCGACGGCCGCATCGTCGAGGTCGCCGCCGGACGCTCGCAGGCGTCCTGCGCGATCGATCTCGACGGCGACTACCTCGTGCCGGGCCTGGTCGAGCTGCATACCGACAACATGGAAAAGCACTTTGCGCCGCGACCCGGCGTCAAGTGGCCGAGCCTGCCGGCGGTGATGGCGCACGACACGCAGATCAGCGCCGCCGGCATCACCACGGTGTTCGATTCCCTGGCCCTGGGCGACGTGCATGGGCGCTCCGACCGGGTGCAGAATCGCGAACGCATGATCGAGGCGGTCTGCGCCGCCAACGACCGGCACCTGACCCGCGCGGAGCATCGCATTCACCTGCGTTGCGAAATCACGGCCGACGACGCCGTCGAGGCCGTCGACAAGTGGATCGACCTGCCGCTGGTCGGCCTGGTGTCGATCAACGATCACACGCCCGGGCAGCGCCAGTTCCTCGATCCGGACAAGCTGAAGCAATACTACATGGGCAAGTACGCCATGACCGACGTGCAGTTCGACGAGTTCAGCTACCGCGCCACCGAACTGCACCGCAAGAACGCCGTCCGTCACCGCAGCGAGATCGTCGCCCGCGCCCAGGCCCGCGCGCTGCCGATCGCCAGCCACGACGACGCCACGCGCGCTCACGTCCGGGAAGCGGTCGAGAACGGCATGACGATCGCCGAATTCCCGACCACCCGCGAGGCGGCGGAGGCCTCGTGCGAGGCCGGGCTTGCCGTCCTGGTGGGGGCGCCCAATCTCGTGCTGGGCGGTTCCCATTCCGGCAACATCGCCGCCATCGAGCTCGTTCGCGCCGGTCAGGCCGACATCCTGTCGTCCGACTATGTGCCGGCCAGCCTGATGGAGGGCATCTTCAAGCTGCCTGCCTCCGGGACGGGCATTTCCCTGCCGCAGGCCGTGCGTCTGGCCTCGCTCAACCCGGCACGCGCCGTCGGGCTCGGCGACCGCGGCGAGATCGCGGCCGAGCGTCGCGCCGATCTCGTGCGCGTGCGGGTGCTCGACGGCGCCCCGCTGGTGCGCACGGTGTGGCGCGAAGGCGAACGCGTCGTCTGACGATGCCGCCTCCCGTCAACGCGCCGCTGTTCTACGTGATGGGACCTTCGGGCGCCGGCAAGGACTCGGTGCTTGCGCGCGCCCGGGCCCTGCTGCCGGCCGACACCTCGGTGGTCTTCGCCCATCGCTACATCACGCGGCCGCCGGAGGCATCGGGCGAGAACCACGTGGCGCTGAGCGGGCCGGAGTTCGCGATGCGGCGCGCGCACGGCCTGTTTGCCTTCCATTGGCAGGCGCACGGCAACCACTACGGCATCGGCCGCGAGATCCATGCCTGGCGCAAGGTCGGCCTCACCGTGGTCGTGAGCGGCTCGCGCGAGCACTTCCAGGACGTGGCTGGGGTCGATCCCGACACCTATCCCGTCCTGATTACGGCGTCTGCCGAACGCCTGCGCGAGCGCCTGGCCGCGCGCGGCCGCGAGGACGAGGCGGCGGCGGCCCGGCGCCTCGAGCGTGGCGACGCCTTCGACGTGCACGACCCGCGGCTGATCACGATCACGAACGACGGACCGCTCGACGCCGCCGCCAGGATGCTCGTCAGGACGCTTGCCAAGTTTCAGTCCGTACCCGTCGCCCGCCTCCGAGCCTGAAGCGCGCAAGGACGGTGAAGGGCCGGCCTGCCGCGGGCTGGCGGAAGATGCAGAGGTCGTTCACCGGCAGCGGCCGTTCGACGAGGCCACCGAAGCGCTGCCGCAGGGCCGCCGCCACCGTCTCCCGCTCCTTCTCGCAGGGGATCCGCCCGGTCAGGGTGAGATGGAAGCGCCATTCGTCGAACACATAGGGATAGCCCCAGCGCACCAGCAGCGCCTCCTGGCGCGGCGTGAGGCCGGCTCCGCGGCGGCGGGCCAGTTCCGGCGCCTCGGCCGGCCGGCGGAATTCGTCGAACTCCATGACGCAGCGGTCGGCGAGATCCTGCAACTCGGGGCAACGCGTCGCCGGCACCAGGGCGAGGAAGCCCGACAGCTCGGCGAGCTCGAGGGAGGGCACGGCAAAGGCCCGTTCGCGGGCGGCAAAGCTGCCGACGGCCTCGACGAGGTCGCGCTCCGAGCACTCGTCGGCCAGGGCGATCGGCGCCTTCAGCGTGCCGTGGAAGCCATAGAGGCGCGGCTCGGCCAGGATTTCGGCCAGGCGTTCGGGATGCAGGCCCGGCACCGGCCGTGCGGCGCGCGTCTGGCCGGTCTCGGGGTTGCGGCCGAGCCACTGGCTCGCCGTCACCGCCAGCCCATCCTCGGGCCGCGGCGCGTAGTAGAGCGCGTAGCGGGGCAGGGGCGCCGGCGGCGCGGTCTCGTGGTTCACGCAGTCGTCCCCGCCCGCGGACCGATCAGGGCAAAGCGCAGCTGGCTGGAGACGAAATCGATGGCGGCGACGGTCACCAGGATCAGCAGGATGATGAACGAGACCTGTTGAAGCTCGAGGGTCCGGATCGCCTCGGCGAGATACAAGCCGATGCCACCGGCGCCGACTATTCCGATGATGGTTGCCGAGCGGGTGTTCGACTCGAAATAGTAGAGCACCTGGCTCGCCAGCACCGGGAAGACCTCGGGCAGGATGCCGAAGCGTATGCCGAGGATCCGGCCGCCACCGGCCGACGTGATTCCGTCGACCGGCCTGCGATCGGCTGCTTCGATCGCCTCGGAGAAGAGCTTGCCGAAGGTGCCGAGGTCGGAAGTCATGATGGCGAGCGCCCCGGCGAAAGGCCCGAGACCCACGACGTTGATCCAGATCAGCGCCCACACGAGGATGTCGACGCTGCGGACCGTGTCGAGCGACCGGCGCGAGAGAAAATGCACGATCCGCGCCGTCGTGACGTTCTTCGCGGCCAGCAAAGAGAGGGGCAGGGCCAGCACCGCGGCGACGAGCGTGCCGAGCAGGGCGATGGCGACGGTTTCGAGCAGCGCCATGACGAAGATCCGCACGTGTCCCCAGCCACCGGGGTCGGGCGGCAGCATCAGACCGGCGATCTCGGCCAACCGGCCCATGCCCGCCAGGAATGTGCCGCCAAAGAAGCCGAGCTGGATCATGCCGTAGATCAGCAAGGCCGCCGCGCCTGCGGCGAGCGCTGCCATCGTGACACGCTCGCGGCTCAACGCCGCAAAGTGGTGTGGATGACGGCTGCGGACTGCCGCCAGGTCGATCTTGGGCCGGCCGGCCATCAATGCTTCCCTTCGAGCCCGATCAGGTGGTGCCGAATGCGGGCCGTGCCCGCGTCGATCAGCGCCACCGTGACGACGATCATCACCAGAATGGCGGACACGTCGGAATAATAGAACTTGCGGATCGCCTCGATCAGGTCCTGGCCGATGCCGCCCGCGCCGACGAAGCCCATGACGGCCGCGCCCCGCACGTTGATCTCGAAGCGGAGCAGGGTGTAGCTCACGAAATTGGACATGACCTGTGGCAGGGCGCCGAAGCGCATGGCGACATGCCACGCGGCACCGGTCGACGACACGCCCTCGACCGGCTTCATGTCGACGTTCTCGACGACCTCGGCGAACTGCTTCCCGAGCGCTCCCAGGGTGTGGATGGCGACGGCGAGCACGCCGGCCATCGGCCCGAGCCCGAAGGCGATCACGAACATCAGTGCGAACACCAGTTCCGGCACGGTGCGGCAGAGTTCGCAGAAGCGGCGGACGACGATGCGCAGCCAGCGCCGCGGCGCCACGTTGGCGGCGGCGAGGAAACTGAGGAAGAAGGCGCCGAGCGCGCCCAGCAGGGTGCCGACATAGGCCATCAGCAACGTCTCGCCGAGCAGCCGCAGCCAGCGCCACAGGCCCCAGTACCATTCGCGCGGATCGGTCCAGACCGGCGCGCCACTCTCAAGGTAGAACAGCCGCTCGATGTAGCTGGTGAAGCGGCCGATGTTTTCGAAGAATCGCAGCGGCGCGACCTCGGCGGAGATCGACGACAGAACCATGGCGATCGCGACGCAGGCGAAGATCAGGATGGTGTGCCAGCGGCGGCTGCGCACCGATTCGTCGTAGGCAGCAAGCAACGGTCGGAGCTGCGCTTCCGGCAATTGGACGATCGTCGAAGTCACGAGGAATCCTGCGCGGGCGGAAAGAGACGGGAGACGGCCGGCAGGCGTGACCGGCCGCCTCCCGTCAGGGCTGCCGTCAGCTCTTTTGCTTGCGCAGCTGGTCGACGAACTTGATCAGCTCGACCACCGGTTCGTAGTACCTGGCGTCGACAGCCTTGAATTCACGGTCCTTGCCGTCGGACAGCTTGTCGAAGGCGGCCTTTGCCTTGGTCGGCGAGTCGGCAAAGGCCTTGTTGATGGCGGCCTTGAGGTCGGGCGGCAGGGTGGCGAGATAGGCGTAGGGCGAATTCGGGATCAGGTCCGACTTGTAGACGATCCGGTAGTCGGCCTTCTTGGCCAGCCCCTTCTTGTCCATGCGGGTGAGGTTGGAATCGTCATCGGCGTTCCACCAGTTGGCCGAGACATCGACCGTCTTCTGCTGCAACGCAAGCACCGCATTTTCGTGGCTGCCGGTGTAGGTGACCCGGGCGAAGAAGGTCTCGGGATTGATCTTCATCTTGTTGAGGGCAAAGCGCGGCACGTTGTTGCCCGAGGTCGAGTTGGGGTCGACCAGCCCGAGATTCTTGCCCTTGAGGTCGTCGATGGTCTTGTAGGGGCTGTCGGCGCGGACATAGAACACCGAGTAGTAGCCGATCGTTCCATCGGCGTTGACCGTGGTGGCGAATGGCTCGACCTTCACGCCGGTCACCACGGCGCGGGCATAGGAAGCCGGTCCGTAACCGGCAAGATGAATGCTGCCGTTGCGCTGTCCTTCGATCACCGCGGCGTAGTCGTTGGCCACGCGCAGGGTCACCTTCACGCCGAGTTCCTTGGACAGATAGTCGACGAATGGCGCGTAGCGCTCGGTCACCCCCGAGGCATTCTCGGCCGGCACGACGGCCAGGACGAGTTCGGGATAGGCGGTGCGCCAGCCCTGGGCATGGGCAGCACCGGTGATGGCCAGCAGGCCGGCGGCCGTGGCCGCGCTCAGCGTGAGACGACGGGTGAGCATTCTTGGTTCTCCTTGTCGGGGTGCAGCGTTGGGTCGGGGTGCGGCGTCGGGATCGTCAGGAGCCCGCGAGGGCGAGGCCGGGCCGCGCGCCGGCCGGGAAAAAATCCGGGCGGGGCGCGGCGTCGACGACGTCCGTCGACTCGAGACCATAGAGATCGTGGGCCACGCGATCGGTGAGGTCGGCCGGCGTGCCGTCGAAAACGACGCGGCCCGACGCGAGGCCAACCAGCCGGTCGCAGTATTTGCGCGCCAGGTCGAGGCTGTGCAGGTTGCAGATCACGGTGATGCCGAAGTGGCGGTTGATGTGCCGCAGCGCGTCCATCACCACCTGGGTGTTGCGAGGATCGAGCGACGCGATGGGCTCGTCGGCCAGGATGATGTCGGGCTCCTGGACCAGCGCGCGGGCAATGGCGACGCGCTGCTGTTGGCCGCCGGAAAGCGTGTCGGCGCGCTGGCCGGCAAGCCGCGCCATGTCGAGACTCTCCAGCGCCGACAGTCCCATCGCCTTTTCCTCGACGGTCCAGAGCTTGAAGACGGCGCGCGTGAGCGGTGCGTGGAAGGCGCGACCCATCATGACGTTGGTCAGCACGTCGAGGCGGCCGGCGAGGTTGAACTGCTGGAAAATCATCGCGCAGCGCGCCCGCCATTGGCGCAACTCGCGGCCCCGGAGGGTGGTGATGTCGGTGCGCCCGTAGCAGATGCGCCCGGCGGTGGGGTCGCCCAGCCGGTTGATCATCCGCAGCAGCGTCGACTTGCCCGAGCCGGACTGGCCGATCACGCCCACCATCTGGCCCGCCGGGACTGCGAGCGAGACCTGGTCGACGGCGCGCTTGTCGCCGAAACTCTTCACAACGCCTTCCAGCCGCAGCATCGGGACCTCGATCGTTCGCCTCTTCGGCTGGTACCGGCCGCAGACTGCGGCGACGCGACGGTTTGGTTACAGCTCCGATACAGCGGCGCGGCCGATCGTCCGGGCCGGTGGACAAACGGCTTGATGGAAATTCCATGATTCGATAATTATGAAATTATGGAATCAACGGATGCCGTCCCGGCGCTGGCCGCGCTCGCCCAGGAACATCGGCTGGAAGTATTTCGTCTGCTGGTGCAGGCCGGCCTCGACGGTTTGCCGCCGGGCCAGATCGCCGAGCGACTGAAGATCACCCCGCCCACGCTCTCGTTTCATCTGGCGCAGCTCAAGCATGCCGGCCTGGTGCTGGTGCGGCGCGACGGACGCTCGCTGATCTACACGGTGAACTACGACGCCATGAACGGCTTGATGGAATTCCTCACCGACAATTGCTGCGGCGGCGATGCCGCCACCTGCGGCGTCCCGGTGTGCGAGCCCGAATCGGCGACCATCGTGCGCCGGCGTGCCGCACCGAAGGCCCGTTCCGTCTGATGTCCCTGTTCGAACGCTACCTCACCCTGTGGGTCGCCCTGTGCATCGTGGCCGGCATCGCCCTCGGCCACTTTTTTCCGGCGATCTTCCATGCCGTCGGCTCGGCCGAAATCGCGCACGTCAACCTTCCGGTCGCCGTCCTCGTCTGGCTGATGATCATCCCCATGCTGGTCAAGGTCGATTTCTCGGCCATCGGCCAGGTCCGCGAGCATTGGCGGGGCATCGGCGTGACGCTGTTCATCAACTGGGCGGTCAAGCCGTTCTCGATGGCGGCGCTGGGCTGGCTGTTCGTCGGCTACCTGTTCGCGCCCTGGCTGCCGGCCGGCCAGATCGACAGCTACATCGCCGGCCTGATCCTGCTCGCGGCCGCCCCCTGCACGGCGATGGTGTTCGTCTGGAGCAACCTGTCCGACGGCGAGCCCGACTTCACGCTGACGCAGGTCGCCCTCAACGATTCGATCATGGTGTTCGCCTTCGCGCCGATCGTGGGCCTGCTGCTCGGCCTGTCGGCCATCACGGTGCCGTGGCAGACGCTCCTGCTCTCCGTGGGACTCTACATCGTCGTGCCGGTCGGCCTGGCGCAGCTCCTGCGGGCCGGTGTCCTGTCGCGCGGCGGGCAGCCGGCCCTGCAGCGGCTGCTCGCGCGACTGCAGCCGGCCTCGCTGGTCGCCCTGCTCGCCACGCTCGTGCTGCTGTTCGGCTTCCAGGGCGAACAGATCATCGACCAGCCGCTGATCATCGCGCTGCTGGCCGTGCCGATCCTGATCCAGGTCTATTTCAACGCGGGCCTTGCCTATCTCCTGAACCGGGCGACGGGCGAAGCGCATTGCATCGCAGCGCCTTCGGCCCTGATCGGGGCCAGCAACTTCTTCGAACTCGCGGTCGCCGCGGCGATCAGCCTCTTCGGATTCTCCTCCGGCGCGGCACTGGCCACCGTCGTCGGCGTGCTGATCGAGGTTCCGGTGATGCTGACGGTCGTCAAAGTCGTGAACGCCAGCAAGCCCTGGTACGAAGCCGGTCCCGCCGTCGCGCGCCGCGTCGAGGCGGCGAGGGGGCAGCCGCTGTAACAGCGCCGTCATACCGTTGGACTATTCTGGAAGAATGGAAGCAACGGATGCGGCCCAGGGGTTTGCGGCGCTCTCGCAGGAGACGCGTCTTCAGCTCATGCGGCTTCTCGCGACGCGGGGCGCCTCCGGCATGGCCGCCGGCGAGCTCGCCGCCGAGCTGCGGCAGGCGCCGTCGACGCTGTCGTTCCACCTGGCGGCGCTGGAGCAGGCCCAGCTGATCCAATCGACCCGCCAGGGCCGTCGCATCATCTATGCGGTGCGCTTCGCGGGGCTGCGGTCGCTTTTCAGCTTCCTGACCGAGACCTGCTGTTCGGGGCGGCCGGATTTGTGCGGCGACCTCTCGCGGCTGCTGCCGGAAGAAATGCTGGAGGACGACGAGATGACGCCCGCTTTCAATGTTCTGTTCCTGTGCACCCACAATTCGGCCCGCTCGCTGATGGCCCAGGCCATCCTCGATCAGGTCGGGAAGGGAAAGTTCAACGCCTACTCGGCGGGATCGGAGCCGGCGCGCGGCCCCATGCCGGAGGTGATCGACAAGCTGAAGGCGCTCGGCCACGACGTCTCGCCGCTGCGCTGCAAGTCGTGGAACGAATTCGCGCGGCCGGATGCACCGCGCATGGATTTCGTGATCACCCTGTGTGACACGCTCCAGGGCCAGGATTGCCCGGATTTCGGCGAAAGGCCCGTCACGGCTGCGTGGCCTCTTCCGGATCCCGCCAAGTTCGCCGGCTCCGCCATCGAGCGCTCGACGATGATCAACGAGCTCTACGGCATGATCCGTCGCCGACTCGAAATCTTCATCAACCTGCCCTACGCCTCGCTCGACAGGATGGCGCTCAAGCGGCGCCTCGACGAAATCGGCGACAGCAGCAGGGCGCCGGCCTAGCGGAGGGCGACATGAGGGTTGGCATAAACGGCATGGGCCGGATGGGCCGGCTGGCGCTCCGGGCGGCGTTCGGCGGCGTCCATCGGGCGACGGACGACCCGCGCGCCGGCAATCGCCTCGACATCGTGCACGTGAACGAAATCAAGGGTGGTGCCGCGGCGACGGCTCATCTTCTCGAGTTCGACAGCGTCCACGGCCGCTGGCGCAGCACCTTTGAGACCGATGGCGACAAGGGCATCGCCGTCGGCGGCAAGTATCTCGGCTTCACGTCGGCGGCCTCGCCGGCCGACGTGCCTTGGGGCGACCTCGGATGCGACATCGTCCTCGAATGCACGGGCAGGTTCCTGAAGCCGGAGCAGCTTCAGGCCTATTTCGACCGCGGCGTGAAGCGGGTCGTCGTTGCCGCCCCGGTCAAGGACGAGCGTGCACTCAACATCGTCGTCGGGGTCAATGACCGGCTCTATGATCCGCAGCGCCATCGTCTGGTGACCGCGGCATCCTGCACCACGAACTGCCTGGCGCCCGTGGTCAAGGTGATCCACGAGGCCATCGGGATCAGGCACGGCCAGATCACCACCATCCACGATCCGACCAACACGAACGTCGTCGTCGACGCGCCGCACAAGGACCTGAGGCGTGCGCGGTCGGCCATGCTCTCCCTGCAGCCGACGACGACCGGGAGCGCCACCGCCATCGCGCTGATCTATCCGGAGCTCGAGGGCAAGCTGAACGGGCACGCCGTCCGCGCGCCGGTGCTCAACGCGAGCCTCACCGACTGCGTCTTCGAACTCGGGCGCCCGACGACCGAAGCCGAGGTCAATGATCTGTTCGCGGCGGCGGCCGCAGGTCCCCTTGCCGGAATCCTGGGATACGAGACGCGACCGCTGGTGTCGGCCGACTACTGCAACGACACGCGGAGCTCGATCGTCGATGCGCCAAGCACCATGGTGACGGACGGCACGCTGCTCAAGGTCTATGCATGGTACGATAACGAGATGGGCTATGTCTGCCGCATGGTCGATCTCGCCAACCTGGTGATCGAAGCAGGTGTGTGATGACGCCGGCGGCTCGCGACTATCTGGTCGTCACCGCGTCCTACTGGGGGTTCACCCTGGTGGATGGCGCGTTGCGGATGCTCGTGCTGCTGCATTTCTTCAAGCTCGGCTACTCGCCGTTCACGCTGGCGTTCCTCTTCCTGCTCTATGAGTTCGCCGGCATCGTCGCCAATCTCGGCGGCGGCTGGTTGGCGACGCGCTTCGGCATCCCGCGCATGTTGGCGGTTGGTCAGGCCCTTCAGATCGCCGGGCTCGCCATGTTGTCGGCGCTGGACCCGGCGTGGACCGCTGCTGCGTCCGTGGCCTGGGTCGTTGCCGCCCAGGGCATCGCCGGAATGGCAAAGGACTTCACCAAGACGGCTTCGAAGTCGGCCATCAAGGCGACGGCGGCCGAGGGCTCCGGCCAGCTCTTCAAGTGGGTGGCCTATTTCACCGGCTCGAAGAACGCGATGAAGGGCCTGGGTTTCTTCGTCGGCGGTCTGCTGCTCGACGTGATCGGATTCAAACCGGCGCTCTGGCTGATGGCGGCCTTGATTGGTGTCGTTCTGGTCGCGGGCCTGGCGTTGCTGCCGCGGCAGCTCGGCAAGGCGAAATCCTCCAGGACGATGCGCGAACTCTTTGCCAAGTCGCGCAGCATCAACCTGCTCGCGGCGGCACGCATCTTCATGTTCGGTGCGCGTGATGTCTGGTTCGTGGTCGGGCTGCCGGCGTTCCTCTACGCCGCCGGCTGGCGCTTCGTCGAGGTTGGCGCTTTCCTGGCGGCTTGGACCATCGCCTATGGCGGCATTCAGGCGATCGCGCCCGCCCTGGTCGCCCGAAGTGCCGACGGGCTGAGCCGCGAGGGGCCGAATTCCCGGCTCTGGGCCGGTCTCCTGGTTGCCGTCCCGCTGGCGCTTGCGTTGCTGCTGCAAAGTGAAAGCCTCTGGCGGTCCGACATCGTGGTGGTCACGGGGCTGGCACTCTTCGGCTTGCCGTTCGCGATCAATTCCTCCCTGCACTCATACTTGATCCTCGCCTACGCAGGTTCCGAAAAGGCCGCCGAGGACGTGGGCTTCTACTACGCCGCAAATGCCGCCGGTCGCCTGCTCGGCATCCTTCTGTCCGGCGCGCTCTATCAGTTCGGAGGCATGACGGCCTGCCTTGCGGGATCCGCGATCATGCTGGCGGCTTGCTGGGCGATCACGTTTCTGCTGCCAATCCGGACCGACAGGACCAACGGCTCTACACTGGCGGCGTAGCTGCCGTATTCGTGGCTGCGGCCGCGCCGCCCGCGGAGGGAAGAAGGACGGCCATCGCTGTCGGTCATCGAGCCATGGCCTGCTCGCGGAAACGTGACGCCTGGCGAAGCGGTCACTTCCGGGAAACCTCTGGCAATCGATCCGTGAGTTCCCAGATGGGTTACGGAGAGATGACAATGACCCGCAAGCTGGTTCTCGGAATGCTTACGCTCGCAGCGACGATCGGCCTGGCCGGATCGCTTGCGGCGATGGAGACGATGGACGTCCTCGGGCCCTTCGACGACGACACGCTGGGCCGCATGCAGTCTGCGTCGAGCGGACCGCTTGCGTCCGGTCGCGTCGTTGCCGTCGACCGTGCCGCCGGAAAGATCACGCTCGACTATCCGCCGATCCCGCAGCTCCTGCTGGAGGGCGGCATCAGGAACTTTGCCGTCGAGGACACGGCGTCGCTGAACACCTTCGCGCCCGGCGACAAGGTGCGCTTCGAGGTCGAACGCGACGGCCGGAGCTTCGTCGTCAAGCGCATCGTGAACAGCAACTGAGGCGCTGGCCTCAGCGACGACGGTCGCCTTCCAGTTCGCGTGGCCGGATGGCCAGGAATGCCGCCAGCGCCAGAGACATGAGTACGGCGACCAGGAGAAACGCCAGGCCCCAGGCCATCGGCGACATGCCGCCCGCGAGATCCAGCGTCCAGCCGACGACGAGCGGACCGACGAAGCCACCAGCATAGCCCAGGGTCGAGTGGACGGCGAGCGTGGCGCCGCGCCGCGACGGTTCGGCGTTCCCCGCGGCGCCGGCCGTCACGGACGAGGAATCCAGCCACACCACCATGCCGTAGGCGACCAGCAGGACCACGGCGAGCCAGTAGTTCGTCGATCCGAGGAAGCCCACGACAGCGGCGAAGAGGATCGACAGGATCATCGCCATGGCGACCAGACGCCTGCGGCCGAAGCGTATCGAGGCTTCGTTGCCGGCGACGCTGGTCAAGGTGCCGAGCAGAGCCAGCAGGGTGACGACGAGCGCCGGCGAGAGTGTTTCGCCGGAGAGGCCGGTATGCACGGCGACGAAGGCGAGGAACGCCACGCCCCAACCGCGCAGCGCGCTCATCTCGAGCGTGTGCACGCAATAGACGATGGAGTAGGCAAAGGCCGAGCGGTTGCGCACGACGGGCCGGAAATCGAACAGCGCGGCCTGGCCCGCCGCGCGCGGTGGCGGCGCCGCGCGCCACGGCACGACGAGCGCGACCATGAGCCAGGCGATCGCGGCCGTCGCGGCCGAGATCGTGAAAGCCGAGCGCCAGCCGAAATGGTCGGCCAACACGTCGCCCAGCAGGAAGGAAACCGCGCCGGAAATGCCGATGCTGGCGGCATGGCCGGTCACGGCGCGCGACATCATCCTGGAGTCGACCTGGTCGGCCAGCAGCTTCAGCCCGGTCATGTAGGTTCCGGCCCAGCCGATGCCCGCGAGCGCGCGTGTCGCCAGCGCGGACCAGAAGCCGTCGGCGAACAGGCCGAACAGGAGATGGCCGGCCACCGTGCAGCCGACGCCAAACAGATAGATGCGCTTGGCGTCGACCCGGTCGGTGAGCGTCACCAGCACCGGCACGGAGACCATGTAGGTGCCGAAGAAGATCGCGGTGATCCAGCCGGCCTCGCTGTTGGAGAGCTGCCAGAGCTGCATCATCTGCGGCAGTAGCGCGGGCCAGAAGCCGGCGCCGATCTGTACGAAGATCTGCGCGGCGCAGACGACCGCGACGAGCTTCGCGCCCGCATGTGCCCCGCTCATCCCGTCACGTCCTTGCAAATCTCAACCGCATACCGACGAGACCGAGTGTGGCAGCAACGACGGTGATCCCAAGAAAAATCGAGTAGGCCGTCGCCGGAGACCACAGGAACGCCAGCGGTCCCGCCGCCGCACCGGAAACGCCGATCACGAACAGGGTGCCGCGGATGGTCCCGAGATATCGCAAGCCGAAGGACTCCGCGAGCCCGGCCGAATAGACGATCTGCAAGGTGCCGATCATGGCGCCCAGCGTCATGGCGTAAGCAAGGCCGCCCGCGAGCGCGGAACTGGTCCACAGACAGGCTACGGAAAAGCCGAGGAGGCAAAGGCCAAGAAGGCCGACCGGCCGCGCGCCGAAGCGGTCGATGAGCGCGCCGCTGCCGAGCGTGGCGATCGCCTGCGCCGCCGTCATCGCGCCCAGCAGATGGATGGCGCTGTCGCGCGCCAGGCCGGCTTCCGCCATGGCGCGGACATGGTCGAGCATCAGCGCGGTGCCGACGCCGTTGGAGAGCACGGTGAGGGCGCTGAAGTACCAGAACGCATTCGTGCGCACGCTTTGCGCCAGCGTGAGGCCGATCGCCGGCATGGCGCCGCCGCCGGCAAACGCGCGGCCGAAATCGCGGGCGGCGCCGTGGTCCTCCGGCCTGTTGCGATAGAACGCCAGCCCAACCGGCAGCATGACAGCGAGGACGCCGACCGCCAGCGTGACATAGGCAGTGCGCCAGCCCGGACCTTGAATGATGGGTTCGACCAGCGGCGGTATGACCAACCCGCCCAGCGCTAGTCCCATCATCGCAAGCGCGGTGACGCGGCCGCGAAAGCGGTCGAACCAGAGATTGACCATCTGCATGGTGACGAGACTCAAGCCGGCGATGGCCGTGGCGCGCAGGACGAGGAAGCTGAGCCCAAGTGACCAGGCATCGTGGGCGAGGCTCATGACGCCGCAGGCCGCGGCAACCGCTACAACCGCCGGCACGATCAGCCGTCGCGGCCCGAAGCGGTCGACCAGGCGGCCGATGAAAGGCGCCGTCAGGATGCCGAGAAACGTGCCTAGGCTGTAGAGCACCAGGACATCGGCGCGGCCGAGGCCGAGATCCGATGCGATCGGATCGATGAAGGCCGACACGCCGACGGTCTGACCGGGTGTGGTGGCGAACACACCGATCAATGCAGCGACGGCGACAATGCCGCCGCTGGTGGTCGAAGAAGTGCTCTTGCCGGACTTGTCCATCAATAGGCGGGCGTCTCCGCTTCCAGCGGCACGATCCATTCGCGGTCGGGCACGATCACGGCGTCGCCGAGAGGACCCGGCGGCATCGCAGGTGCAAGCGTCGCGGCGCTCATCCGCAGCAGGTGCCGGTCTTGGCCGGGGCCGCCGACTTCTGCTCGGCATCGACGGTACGGATCGCCTGGGCGCCGCAGCCGCTGATCGGCAGGGCCGCCGAGGGCGCGCAGCAGCCGGACGCCGCTGGCTCGCCCGTGGGTGAAAGCGACGGGGCGGGGCCGCTGCAGACGCCGGTCTCGGGCAGCACCAGCTCTACTTTGCGCGCGGCATCATGGTCGCCGGCGATTTCCGCCGCGATCGAGCGCACCTGCTCGTAGCCGGTCAGCATCAGGAACGTCGGCGCCCGGCCGTAGGACTTCATGCCGGCGAAGTAGAAGCCTGCTTCGGGCTGGGCGAGTTCGCGCGCGCCGTGCGGCCGTACCGTGCCGCAGCTGTGCAGGTTGGGGTCGATCAGCGGCGCCAGCACGGGCGGGCACTCCAGCGCGGGATCGAGCGAGAGCCGGATCTCGCGCAGGAAGTCGAGGTCGGGCCGGAAGCCGGTCGAGACGACGAGTTCGTTCACCACGACGTGGCGGCCGCAACAGGCCGAGCCGCCGCCAATGCGCAGGTGCTCGCCGTCGCGGCTGATGTGCGAGACCTTGAAGCCGGTCTCGGTCCTGATCCTGCCGCTCGCCACCAGGGCCGCGAAGGCGCTGCCCAGGGCGCCGCGCGCGGCGAGCTGGTCGGCCGCGCCGCCGCCGAACGACTTCTCGGGGTTCTCGCCGCGCAGCAGCCAGACGATCTCGGTCGTCGGCGCTTCGTCCTTGAGCTTCGCCAGGTCGATCAGCGTGCCGACAGCGGAGTGTCCGGCGCCCAGCACGGCGACGCTGCGGCCGGTGTAGCGCGCGCGGTCGCGGCCCAGCACGTCGGGCATGCCGTAGGCGATACGGTCCCGGGCCTCGCGCTCGCCGATCGCCGGCAGGCCGTTGGCGCCGGCGGGATTGGGCGAGAACCAGGTGCCGGTCGCATCGATCACCGCGTCGGCGCGCAGCGTTTCGGGGCCTTTGCCGTTCTGGTAGCGGATCTCGAAGGGTGCGGCTTCGCGGTCCCCGGTCTTGACCTTGTCAAAGCCCACGCGGCCGACGCCGGTGACGCGGCTGTTGGTGCGGATGCGGCTCTTGAGCTTCGTGCGCGTGGCCAGCGGCTCGAGGTACTGCTCCAGCAGCTCGGCGCCGGTCGGATAGTGGCCGGGCTGCGGCCTGTTCCAGCCGGTCTCGACGAGCAGGCGCTCGGCCGCCTTGTCGATGTTGTATTCCCAGGGCGAAAAGATCTGCACGTGGCGCCACTGGCGCACCGCATGGCCCGCGGTCGGGCCGGCCTCGAGCACGACGGGTTCGAGCCCGCGCTCCAGCAGATGCGCGGCGGCGGCGAGGCCCACCGGGCCCGCGCCCAGGATGGCGACGGTCTTGGTCTTGCCGGCTTCGGTCACGATTTTCTCCTGTTCTCCTAGAATCATCGAAATAGTTGGGCAAAAACTCAGGCGACTTTGGGCAGCACGACCGGCGAGCAGGTGCCCTCGGCGCAACATTCCTCGACCATGTAACCCAGGAGTTCTCGCATGATGTCGTAGTTGGCGTGGCAGACGAGGGTGGTACCCTCGCGGGTCTGGCTGACCAGACCGACAACGATCAGTGCCTTCAGGTGATGTGACAAAGTCGAGGCCGCGATGCCGATCTTGGCCTGCAGCCGCCCGACGGACAGGCCATCCGCGCCGGCCCGCACGAGGGTGCGGTAGACCTTCAGGCGGGTCGGGTTGCCCAGCGCTTCCAGGCGGGCTGCAGCATCGTCGAGGTTCATGAAGTTCGATTAAACGGGCCGATCGGCTTTGTCAACGGTATTTCCGGAAATATGGAAATATAGGCTCGGTTGTGCTGGATCAATCCTCAAGGCGCCCTGCGCTGTCATCATAGTGTCACTCAACTGTCATAGGAGAGTGACACGCGACCCGTACTGCACTGGCCTCGTATTCGTACAAAGGAGGTTCCCATGAAACTCGCGAAAATTGCGTTGGCGACGGCCGCGCTTGCCTTGTCGTCATGGTCGGCCCACGCCGTCGACATTTCCGGTGCTGGTGCGACCTTCCCCTACCCGATCTATGCCAAGTGGGCGGACGCCTACAAGAAGGAGACCGGCAACGGCATGAATTACCAGTCGATCGGTTCGGGCGGTGGCATCAAGCAGATCAAGGCCAAGACCGTGACCTTCGGCGCGACCGATGCCCCGCTGACGGGCAAGGATCTCGACGAGTCGGGCCTCGCCCAGTTCCCCATGGTGATGGGTGCGATCGTCCCGGTGGTGAATCTCGAAGGCGTCAAGCCCGGCGAACTCACGCTCGACGGTCCGACCATCGCCCGGATCTATCTCGGCCAGATCAAGAGCTGGGATGACGCGGCGATCGCCAAGCTCAACCCCACCGCCAAGCTGCCCAAGCAGGCGATCGTGCCGGTGCGCCGTTCGGATGGCTCGGGCACGACCTACAATTTCGCCTACTACCTGGCCGACGTCAGCCCCGAGTGGAAGGCCAAGGTCGGCGTCAGCACCGCACTGCAATGGCCAGTCGGCATCGGCGCCAAGGGTAACGAAGGCGTCGCCAACAATGTCGGTCAGACCAAGGGTTCGATCGGCTACGTCGAGTATGCCTACGCCAAGCAGAACAAGCTCACCCACACCAATATGATCAACAAGGCCGGCAAGACCGTCTCGCCGACCTCGGCCGCCTTCCAGGCCGCCGCCGCCAACGCCGACTGGAAATCCCAGCCCGGCTACGGCGTGATCCTCGCCAACCAGCCCGGCGACCAGTCCTGGCCGATGACCGCCGCCACCTGGATCCTGATGTACAAGAAGCCCGTGGACGCCGCGATCTCGGCCGAGGCGCTGAAGTTCTTCGCCTGGTCCTTCGCCAAGGGTGCCAAGATGGCCGAGGATCTCGACTACGTCCCGATGCCGAACAGCGTCGTGAACGATATCCAGAAGATGTGGTCGTCGGAGATCAAGGACGCGGGCGGCAAGCCCCTGTTCTCGCCGACCAACTGACAGCGCGGGGGCGGGTGGTCTCCACCCGCCCTCCATTCGCCCTTCCCGCCTTGAAGGCACGGGCCGGGAAGGCATGGGGAGGGGAATGGCTTCGAGGGGGCGCGACGTGAGCGAAGTAGCATTGAAGGGCGCTGGCGTGACGGCGACGGAAGCCGCCTCGCGAAGCGCAGTCCTGAAGCGGCTGCGGTTTACCGACACGGTCTTCCACGGCCTGACGCGTACGGCCGCATTGACGGTGCTGGTGCTGTTGAGCGGCGTCATCGTCGCCTTGGTCATCGGCGCCGCGCCGGCGCTCGGCACGTTCGGCTTCTCTTTCTTCTACGACGAGTCGTGGAACCCGGTCACCGAGAAGTTCGGCGCGCTTGCGCCGATCTACGGCACCTTGGTTACATCGTTCATCGCCATGCTGATCGCGGTGCCGGTCGGCCTGATGATCGCGTTCTTCCTCACCGAACTGTGCCCCGGCTGGCTGCGCCGGCCGATCGGCATCGCCATCGAGCTGCTGGCCGGCATCCCCAGCATCATCTACGGCATCTGGGGCCTGTTCGTGTTCGCGCCCTTCTTGCAGCAGTACATCCAGCCGTTCCTGATCGCGGCCTTCGAGAATGTCCCGGTCCTCTCCACGCTGTTCGAGGGCCCGCCCTACGGCATCGGCATGCTGACCGCGGGCCTGATCCTCGCGATCATGGTGTTGCCGTTCGTGACCTCGATCTCGCGTGACGTGTTCGAGGCGGTGCCGCCGGTGCTCAAGGAAGCGGCCTACGGCGTCGGCTGCACGACCTGGGAAGTGTTCCGCTACGTCGTCCTGCCCTTCACGCGGGTCGGCGTCATCGGCGGCTTCATGCTGGGGCTGGGCCGCGCGCTCGGTGAGACCATGGCCGTCACCTTCGTCATCGGCAACGCCCACCACGTCTCGGCCTCCATCCTGGCGCCCGGCACCACGATCTCGGCCTCGATCGCCAACGAATTCACCGAGGCGGTGGGCGACCTCTACACCTCCTCGCTGATCGCGCTCGGCCTGATCCTGTTCTTCATCACCTTCGTCGTGCTCGCCATGGCGCGTTACATGCTGATGCGTATCCAGAAGCGGGTGGGATAGCGCCATGACCGATGCATCGATTGCTTCTGCGAACAGCCCGCTCTATGCCGGCCGCCGTCGCCGCAACGCCGTTGCCAAGGGCCTGGCGCTGGCCGCCACCATCTTCGGCCTCGGCTGGCTGGTCCTGATCCTGGGCATCCTGCTGTACAAGGGCGTCGGCGGGCTTTCGCTGTCGGTTTTCACCGAAATGACGCCGCCGCCCGGCGCCGCCGGCGGCCTGCTCAACGCCATTGTCGGCAGCCTGATCCTGACGATCCTCGCCGTTCTGATCGGCACGCCGATCGGCGTTCTGGCCGGCACATACCTCGCCGAATACGGCCGCCACGACAAGCTCTCCAGCGTCGTGCGCTTCATCAACGACATCCTCCTGAGCGCGCCGTCGATCGTCATCGGCCTCTTTGTCTACGAGGTGATGGTGGCGCCGATGGGCCACTTCTCGGGCTGGGCGGGCGCCGTGGCGCTGGCCGTCATCGTGATCCCGGTCGTCGTGCGCACGACCGAGGACATGCTGACCTTGGTGCCCGACACGCTCCGCGAGGCGGCGGCGTCGATCGGCCTGCCGCGCGCCCACATGATCGTCCGCATCGCCTACCGCGCCGCCAAGGCGGGCATCGTCACCGGCATCCTGCTGGCGGTCGCCCGCATCAGCGGCGAGACCGCCCCGCTCCTGTTCACGGCGCTCAACAACCAGTTCTGGAGCATGAACATGAACGCGCCGATGCCCAGCCTGCCGGTGGTCATCTTCCAGTTCGCCCTGTCGCCCTACGAGGAGTGGCAGAAGTTGGCCTGGACCGGCGCGCTGCTCATCACCGTGACGGTGCTCGCTCTCAGCGTCGTCGCCCGCTCTCTCACCTCAACGAGGAAGTCGTCATGACCATGGCCTCCGTATCCGCGCCGACCGTCGCCGTCCCGGTCGCGACACATGCCAGCATCGAGACGGCCGGGCTTGCGGCGAAGATCACGCTGCGCAACCTCGAGTTCTTCTACGGCGACAGCCGGGCGCTCAAGGGCATCAGCATGTCCCTCTACGCCAACAAGGCCACCGCCTTCATCGGTCCGTCGGGCTGCGGCAAGTCGACCTTGCTGCGCGTGCTGAACCGCATGTACGACCTCTACCCGGGCCAGCGCGCAACCGGGGACGTTCTGTTCGACGGCGACAACCTCCTGCGCGAGGGGCAGGACATCAACCTGCTGCGGGCGCGCATCGGCATGGTGTTCCAGAAGCCGACTCCGTTCCCGATGACAATCTACGAGAACATCGCCTTCGGCGTCCGTCTCTACGAGAAGTTGCCGCGCTCGGAACTGGATGGCCGCGTGGAATCGGCGCTGCGACGCGCCGCCCTGTGGGACGAGGTCAAGGACAAGCTCGAAGCCAACGGCCAGAGCCTGTCGGGCGGACAGCAGCAGCGCCTGTGCATAGCCCGAACCGTGGCGGTGAAGCCCGAGGTCATCCTGTTCGACGAGCCGTGCTCGGCCCTCGACCCGATCTCGACCGCCAAGATCGAGGAACTGATCGACGAGCTGAAGAAGGACTATACGATCGTGATCGTCACCCACAACATGCAGCAGGCCGCGCGCGTCTCGGACTTCACGGCCTTCATGTATCTCGGCGAACTCGTCGAATTCGGCGCGACGGCCACGCTCTTCACGACCCCGACCGACAAGCGCACGCAGGCCTACATCACCGGCCGGTTCGGCTGATCGCAGGCGAGAAGAAGAAGGGACAGACCATGCCCGAACATACTCTGAAGCGATTCGACGAGGAGCTGGAGCGGCTGAGCGCCACGATCAGCGAAATGGGCGGGCTGGCCGAGAGCCAGCTCGCGCAGTCCCTGGTCGCGTTGCGCGAACGCGACACCGAGACCGCCGAACGGGTGATCATCGACGATGCACGCGTCGATGCCCTCGACGAGGCCGTCCAGGAACAGACCGTCAAGCTGCTGGCACTGCGCCAGCCCATGGCGGTCGATCTCCGGGTCATCCTGTCGTCGATCAAGATCGCGGCAGCGCTGGAGCGTATCGCCGACTACGCCAAGAACACCGCCAAGCGCAGCATCGTGCTCAGCCAGACCACGCCGCCGGCCGCGGCGGTGAACGGCATCGACCGGCTCGGCCGCCTGGTGCGGACGGCGCTCAAGGATGTGCTCGACGCCTTCGCCCAGGGCGATGTCGCCAAGGCACACGATGTCTGGCAGCGCGACGAGGAGATCGACCAGGTCTACACCGGCCTGTTCCGCGAGCTCCTGACCTACATGATGGAGGATCCGCGCACGATCACGGCCTGCACCCATCTGCTGTTCATGGCCAAGAACATCGAGCGCGCCGGCGACCACGTCACCAACATCGCCGAGCTGGTGAGCTTCCGCTCCACCGGCCACGGCTTCGAGGAGGTGCGACCCAAGGGCAGCGCCGCGCTCTATGCGACGGGTAACGCACCGTGAGCATGGCCGGCACCACGACCTCCCGGCGCGATACCCAGACGTCGTCGATGAAGCCCAGCGTGCTGATCGTCGAGGACGAGACGGCTCTGGTCGAGCTGCTGCGCTACAACCTCGAGCAGTCGGGCTTCCGCGTTGCCGTCGCCGGCGACGGCGAGGAGGCATTGGCCTCGGTCCAGGAGGACGTGCCCGATCTCATCCTGCTCGACTGGATGCTGCCCCTGATGTCGGGCATCGAGGTCTGCCGCCAGCTCCGCCGCCAGACCTCGACCGCCAACGTGCCGATCATCATGCTGACGGCGCGCGGCGAGGAGGGCGATCGCGTGCGCGGGCTGGACGCCGGCGCCGACGATTACGTCCCCAAGCCGTTCTCGCCGACCGAGCTGGTGGCGCGCATTCGCGCCGTGCTGAGGCGCATCCGCCCGGCACTGGCCGACGAGGCCCTGAGCTACGCCGACATCGTGATGGACCTGGTGGCCCACCGGGTGATCCGGGCGGGCAAGCCGGTCCATCTCGGGCCCACCGAGTTCCGCCTGCTGCGCCATTTCATGGAACATCCCGGCCGCGTCTTTTCGCGCGAGCAGCTGCTCGACTCGGTGTGGGGCAAGGACGTCTATGTCGAGGCCCGCACCGTCGACGTCCACATCCGCCGCCTGCGCATGGCGCTGAACGGCGAGAGCCAGGCCGACCTGATCCGCACCGTCCGCGCCGCCGGCTACGCGCTGGACGCCACGCCGGGCTGATCGCGGCTCTTCTCGGCGTGAGGAGAGTGGGTTTTCCACATCGCCGGTCACGGTTCTGTAGCGTCGGGCCCTTAGACAGAAGTGCCCTTTCCCGGCCGGCAACCCCACGCCCCGCCCGGAATGGGCCGGTTCCCCCGGCGCGGATGACACCCCGACGCCGATTTACTGCCCCTCCTTCCGTCAGGAAGGAGGGGTTTCTTTTTGGGCGTGGCGGCGGATCCAGAGCAGCAGCAACAGGCCCGGCACGGCGAGGATCGTGGTCAGGATCCAGAAGGTGGACCACCCGGTGTTGGCGGCCAGCCAGCCGCCGCCGACGGACATGGTGGTGCGGCCGAAAGCCATCAGCGAGGTCAGCAGCGCATATTGGGTGCCGGCCATACCGGCGGTGCAGAGGCTGGAGAGATAGGCGACGAACGCGATCGAGCCCAGCGACCCGGTGAAGTTGTCGGCCGATATGGCGATGGCGAGGACGATGATGTCATGGCCGGCCGCGGCCAGCCAGGCGAAGAGAAGATTGGTCACCGCCTGCAGCACGCCGCCGATCAGCAGGGCCTTCAGCAGGCCGTAGCGGGCGACGACGACGCCGCCCACGATCGCTCCCAGGATCGTCGCCACGATGCCGAAGCTCTTGGTGATGCCGAAGATCTCGGGACCGCTGAAACCCGTCTCGTTGAAGAAAGGCCGCGCCATGGTGCCGCCGATGGCGTCGCCGAACTTGTAGAGGAGCGCGAACAGCAGGATCACGATCCAGCCGCGGTAGGCCATGAACTCGGCGAAGGGGGCGACTGCCGCCTGATGCAGCCATTGTCGCGGCGAGCCGGCATGAGGTCGCGCGATAGAAGGCTCGCGGACGGTGAGCGTGGTGGCCAATCCGACCAGCATCAGGGCGGCGATGGCGCAGAACACGATCGGCCACGGCAGGATGCTCGGCAGCAGCAGCGCCATGGCGTCGACGGTCCACAGGGCAATCCGATAGCCGAGCTGGGTCGTCGCCGATCCGGCCCCCTGTTCGTCGTCGGTCAGGATCTCGATGCGGTAGGCATCGACGACGATGTCCTGCGTCGCCGAGAAGAAGGCGATGGCGACGGCCGCCGCCGCCGTCATCCACGGATCGCTGGTGGGGTCGCTGAAGGCGAGCGCCAGGATCGAGAGCAGGACGCCCGTCTGCGACACCAGCATCCAGCCGCGCCGCCGTCCCAGCCAGCGGTCGAGCAGGGGCAGCGGCGTGTGGTCGACCAACGGCGCCCACACGAACTTGAAGGCGTAGGGCGTGCCCACCAGGGCGAAGACGCCGATGGTCTGCAGATTGACGCCGACCCGGCTCATCCAGTAGCCGAGCACCGAGCCGGTGAGCAGCAGCGGCATGCCGCTGGCGAAACCCATGAGCAGGATCGCGAGCTGGCGGCGGTCGCGATAGACCGCGAGCGCGTCGATCCAGCGGTCCCACGCCCCCTGCGCGCGCGCGGCCAGGCTCATGACAGGCTCAAATCAGGCTCTTCAACGCCTGGTCCGGACGCGCGCCGACGTGGGAGATGACTTCGGCGGCGGCGATGCCGCCCAGCCGCGCGCATTCGGCGAGGGGCTTGCCGTGCGTAAAGCCGAACAGGAAGCCCGAGGCATAGAGGTCGCCGGCACCCGTGGTGTCGACGACCTTCGTCACCGCGGCGGCCGGCACGGCATAGGTTTCGCCGCCCTTGATCACCACCGAGCCCTTCTCGCTCCTGGTGAGGGCGGCGATCTTGGCTTCCTTGCGCGTGGCCTCGAGCGCCGCCTCGAAGGAGTCGACCTCGTAGAGCGCCTTGATCTCGGACTCGTTGCCGAAAAGGATGTCGACCTTGTCGCGGATCAGGGCGCGGAACTCGTCGCGGTAGCGGTGGACGCAAAAGGAGTCCGACAGCGTGATCGACACCAGCCGGCCGGCGGCGTGCGCGGCATCGAAGGCCTTCAGCACGGCCTGCTTGGCGGCCGGCGCGTCCCACAGATAGCCCTCGACGTAGGTCACCTGGGCGCTGGCCACGCGCTGGGTGTCGATATCGTTCGGTCCGAGGCCGGTGCAGGCGCCGAGGTAGGTGTTCATGGTGCGCTGGGCATCGGGCGTCACCAGGATCAGGCAGCGCGCGGTGGCGGGGCCTTCGGTCGCGCTCTTCGTTTCGAACGACACGCCCATCGAGCGCAGGTCGTGGCCGAACACGGAGCCGAGCTGATCGTCGCGCACCTTGCCGATGTAGGCGCCCTTGCCGCCGAACGAGGCGACGCCCGCCATGGTGTTGCCGCACGAGCCGCCGGAGACCTCGACGCCGGGGCCCATCGCCGCGTAGAGCGCCTCGGCCTGCGCCTCGTCGATCAGCATCATGCTGCCCTTGACCAGGCCGTGCTTGCCGAGGAAGGCGTCGTCGGAATGAGAGATGACGTCGACGATGGCGTTGCCGATTCCCAGGACGTCGAAGGCGGCGGATGTCATGAAATCTCCAGTGTCGTCAAAGAGTTGGGTCGTTACAGGGTGAGCAGGTGCATGCCCGGCTTGGTCTCTTCCAGCAAGGTCACGATCCCGGCGATGGTGAAGGGAACGTCGGTGCGCAGGCTCGTGCGGTCGATGTCGAGCGCGCGCAGGCCCATTTCGCACACGATGAAGCGCCCGCCAAGCTCGACGCAGGCCTGCAGGAGCGTTTCGAAATCGCCGACGCCGCGCCGGCGGTTGAGCGCGTCGCGGCCCCAGTCGTCGAGCGCGGGTGGCGGACCAATGAGCGCCCGGATGCCGGCCATGGTGAAGAACAGAACGGCGGGCTTGTTCACCGCCAGCGCCGCGGCGGCCAGCGCCAGCGCGTAGTGGACGCTTTCATAGTCGCCGGCGCGCACGATCACCGAGAGGCCGCCTTGGTCGGTCTTCATGGCTTGCCGCCAGATGAGGGGCCACACGTCGGGCAGTCCGGCCGCTTGGCGATCGCGAGACTCTCGAACGAGGCGTTGAGCGCGTCGTAGAGCAGCAGCGTGCCCGAGAGCGACCGGCCGATGCCGAGGATCTCCTTCACCACTTCCGTGGCCTGCAGCGCCCCCAGCGTGCCGGCCAGCGCGCCCAGCACGCCGGCCTGGGCGCAGCTCGGCACGGCCTCCTCGGAGGGGGCGGCCGGGAAGATGCAGCGCAGGCAGGGATGGCCGGCTCCCTCGAAGGCCTTGTAGGTCGAGATCTGGCCGTCGAAACGAAGTATCGCGGCAGAAACCAGAATCTTTTTGAGGCGATGGCAGGCGTCGTTCAGCAGATAGCGCGTCGCGAAGTTGTCGCTGCCGTCGGCCACGATGTCGTAGCCCGCGAGGATCCGCTCGGCGTTGTGCGCCGCGAGCCGCTCATCGTGCGCCTGTACCCGCACTTCCGGATTGATGTCGCCCAGCGCCCGCCGCGCGCTCTCGACCTTGGAAACGCCCACGTCGGCCGTGCGGTGAATGACCTGGCGCTGCAGGTTGGAGAGGTCGACCCTGTCGTCGTCGATCACGCCCAGGGTGCCGATGCCGGCGGCGGCGAGATACTGCAGGAGGGGTGCGCCGAGCCCGCCGGCGCCGACCACCAGCACCCTCGCGGCGATCAGCCGCGCCTGGCCCACGCCGCCGATCTCGGCCAGCACGATGTGACGCGCGTATCGGCGGATCTGCGGCTCGGTGAGGTCGGGCAGCGACGTCATGGTCCGCTTATAGCATGGGACCGGGCAGCCAATGCTGGTACAGCGAGCCCGATGACGACGACCGCGACCCGCCCGACCCTGACGCCGGTGCTGCTGATCCTGCTTGCGTTGCTGTCGGCCTTCACGCCGCTGTCGATCGACATGTACCTGCCGGCGCTGCCGGTGATCGCCGTCGATCTTCATGGCACTGCGGGCGACATCCAGCTCACGCTGTCGGCCTTCATGATCGCCTTCGGCGCCGGCCAGATCTTCTACGGCCCGGCCGGCGACCGCTTCGGGCGGCGGCCGGTCATCCTGGGCGGCCTCGCCATCTATGTCGTGACCAGCATCGGCTGCGCCTTCGCGGTCGAGGCCGGCCATCTGGTCGGCCTGCGTTTCCTGCAGGGATTGGCGGCTTGCGGCGGCGGGGTGCTGGCGCGCACCAGGGTGCGCGACCTGGCCGAAAAGGACCAGGCGGCACGCGCCATGTCGCTGATGATGGCCTGCACCTCGATCGCGCCCATGCTGGCGCCGCTGATCGGCGGGCAGATCCTATGGTTCCTGGGCTGGCGGGCGATCTTCTGGACCCTGGCCGCGATCGGCGCCGTGGCGCTGGTGCTGGCCTGGATCCGGCTGCCCGAGACGCTGCGGCCGGAGTATCGCCAGCCGCTGGTGCTGTCGTCGGTGTTGAAGCGTTTCGGCGAACTGTTCCGCCACCGCGCTTTCATGGGATACGCCTTCACCGGCTCGTTCCAGTTCGCGGCACTTTTCTCGTTCCTGTCGGGATCGCCGTTCGTGTTCATCGAGCGCTACGGCGTGGCGCCGCGCGACTACGGGCTGATCTTCGGCGGCATGATCGTGTTCATGACCATCGGCAGCCTGCTCAACGCCAGGTTCGCGCCGGTGTTCGGCGCCGACAGGATCCTCCGCTATGCCGTGATCGTGCCGGCGATCACGGGTCCTGCGGCGATGGTGCTGGGCTGGATCGAGGCCCGCTACGGCACCATCGGCATGTGGCCGTTCCTGCTCTGCTTCGCGCCGCAGATCGCCACCATCAGCCTGATCGGCCCCAACTCCATGGCGATGGCGCTGCAGCGCTATCCCCACATGGCGGGGACGGCCTCGTCGCTGATGGGCGTCATGCAGTTCGGCATCGGCGCCATCTTCGGCGCGGTGGTCGGCCAGGCGCTGGACGGCACCATCGCGCCCATGACCACCGCCATGGGCGTGGCAGGGGTGCTCTGCCTGCTGTCGAACCGGTTGCTGGTGCCGCGCAGATAGATTTGCAGGTTCAGCAGATTTTGGAGTATATTGTCGATAGCTTGGCGCTTCGCATGTGAATGTGGGCGCCGGCCTTTTTCATTCCAGCAAGGCCTGCTCGCGGCCGCCCGCGGGTTCGCGCCATGCGCCTTGGCGAAGCCGCCGCGGATCCTGATCCGTGGACAGACAAAGCGTGAGCCTGTGCCTCCTGCCCAACCAGCCTCTCCGGTCGGCCGTCGAAGCGACGCGTTGAACGACGCCGGTCGATCGGTCCGACTGGCGTTCTCGCGGGCGAGCAGCGGCACACTCATCCATGAAAGTAGCCGGCATCGATGGCACAGCCGATCGGGGGGCGATTCGCCCGCATGATCAAAGACTTGAGGGTGGCTGACGGCACAGGCAGCGGCACACGCCGTGGCACAACGAGGTGTGCCGAAAAGAGCGGTCTACCGGCGCAGATCGATGACCAGAAGATCGCCGCGCTCGTTGCCGACGGCGAGCCCAAAACCGTCGGGCGACCAGGCGAGGCAGGTGATGGCCGAGCCGTCGGCCATCTTCAGCACCACCGAGCGCTTCGTCCTGATGTCGCCCAACTGCAGTTCACCGGAATCGTAGCCGCCGGCCACGAACTCGGCGGTGGGGTGGGCGGCCACGACGCTTATGAGGCCCGCGCCTTCCTCGCCGAACTGCAGTGGCGGCTTGCCCTCCGGTCCCTTGCCGGAGAACGGCCAGGCGGTGAACACCGGCTGCGAGGAGGTGTAGAGGAAGCGCGCGTCGGCGGTCCACGACAGCGACTTCACCTTGGCGGGATAGCCCTGCATGCGCATGTCGGTGGCCTGCGCCATCCGCCAGACGTGGATGTCGTTCTCCTGCGTGCCGGTGGCGATGAACTTGCCGTCGGTGCTCCAGCGCAGCGCGACGTGGCTGCCGCGCCAGGCGAAGCGGCGCGGCAGCGGGGCCGCCTGGCCCCGGGTGATTGGGCCGAGGCTCCACACCGTGACGCCGCCGTAGTGGGCGCAGGCGATGCGGCTGCCGTCCTTGCTGAAGTCGAGGTCGGCCACCGTGCTCTGGTGCGGGCCGAACTCGCGGACCTCGCCGTCCTTGTCGACGACGACCGCGGCCTTGCCGGCCGAGGCCGCGACCGCGCCGGTGGCGCGGTGGGCGGCGAGGTGGTCGATCCACTTGCCCTTCTGGTTGAGGAGTTCGGTGGCCGTGCCGTCGGCGCCGATCCGCAGGAGACGGCCGTCGTCGCCGCCGCTCACGAAGCCGTCGCCCGCCGGGTCGGCGACCAGCGCCAGCACGGCGCCGCCATGGATCGGCGGCGACGCCCCGGGGGCGGCCGCGGCAATGCCGGCGGGCAGGCGGCGCACCGAGCCGTCGCCCAGGGCGAAGGCCACGGTCGTGCCGTCGCGGCTATAGGCGCAGGCGGCGACCGGGGCATCGGTCGCGATGGAACGGGCCGGCGGCAGGGTCTGGCGCCAAGCCGGGTTGGCGAGATCGATCTTCACGCTTCTACTTCAGGCAATCTTCGAAGCCGCGCTTCAGGTTGTCGCCGTCGAGGTTGCGGCCGATGAAGACCAGCTTGCTGGAACGCTTCTCGCCTTCCTTCCATGGCGAGCCCCAGTCACTGTCCATCATCATGTGGACGCCCTGATAGACGTAGCGCCGGGGTGCGCCGTCGATGGCGAGGATGCCCTTGCTGCGGAAGATGTCGGCGCCGCGCAGCTGCAGGAGCGCGCCCATCCACTTCTGGAACTTCTCGGGATCGACCGGCCGGTCGGCCGTGATGGCGAGGCTCGTCACCTCCTCCTCGTGGTCGTGATCGTGGCCGTGGGCCAGGAAGTCGGGCTCGAACTCGAGGATGCGCTTGAGGTCGAACGCGCCCTTGTCGAGGATGGCGGTGAGGTCGATCCGGCTCTTCTCGGTCCTGTGGATGCGGGCATAGGGATTGATCGCGCGGATCTTGCCTTCGACCTTCGCGAGCTCGTCCGGGCTCACCAGGTCGGTCTTGTTGAGCAGGATCACGTCGGCGAACGCCACCTGCTCCTCGGCCTCGGAGCCCTGTCCGAGCTGGTCGAGGAAATGCTTGGCGTCGACCACCGTCACGATGGCGTCGAGCCTGGTCCTGGCCTTGACGTCGTCGTCGGTGAAGAAGGTCTGCGCCACCGGCCCGGGATCGGCGAGGCCGGTCGTTTCGACCAGGATGCCGTCGAACTTGTCCTTGCGCTTCATCAGGCCTTCGATGATGCGGATCAGGTCGCCGCGCACGGTGCAGCAGATGCAGCCGTTGTTCATCTCGAAGACTTCCTCGTCGGCATTGACCACGAGGTCGTTGTCGACGCCGAGCTCGCCGAATTCGTTCACGATGACGGCGTATTTCTTGCCGTGCTGCTCGCTCAGGATGCGGTTGAGCAGGGTAGTCTTGCCGGCGCCGAGATAGCCGGTCAGCACGGTCACGGGCACTTGCGCTTGAGCCATGGGAACCCTCGAGAATTGGCCCCTGAGATAGGGCCGTCGCCCCGTCGAGTCTAGGGTGCCCGGCTAGGGTCTTTCGCCGCGAAGCAGCTTGGGCAGATCGCCGACCAGGCCCATGGCGTGGCGGACGAAAAAGCGGCGCAGCGGCGGCATGCGGTTGACCGCCGCCAATCCGAGGTCGCGCATCAGGCGCAGCGGCGCGATGTCGTTCGAGAACAGCCAAGTCAGCACGTCGGTCGAGGCGACCATGGTGAAATTGTCGGTTCGCCGCCACTGCACGTAGCGTTCGAGCGTGTCGGTGGTGCCGATGTCGAGTCCGAGCCGCTTGGCGTCGATCAGCACCTCGACGAGGGCCGCGATGTCGCGCACGCCGAGATTGTAGCCTTGGCCGGCAATGGGGTGGATGCCGTGGGCGGCGTCGCCCACCAGGACCAGCCGCGTGTCGATGTAGCGGTGGGCGTGCACGAGCCAGAGCGGATACGCCCAGCGCCGACCGATCGCCTCCACTCGCCCGAGATGATCGCCGAACCGCCGGGCGAACTCGGCCTGGAAGCGGGCGTCGTCGAGCTCCAGCAGGCGGCGCGCCAGTTCGGGCCGCTCGGTCCAGACGATCGACGATCGGTGCTCGCCGGCCGGGCCATCGGTCATGGGCAGGATGGCGAAGGGACCGCTGGGCAGGAACCTCTCCTGCGCCACGCCGCGATGCGGTCGTTCGTGTCGGGCCACCAGCACGATCGCGGTCTGGCCGTACGACCAGCTCTGCGCGCCGATTCCGGCCTGCTCGCGCATCGAACCGAAACGACCTTCTGTCGAGGCCACGAGGCGCGCCGTCAGGCGGCGGCCGCTCTTGAGGGCGAGTTCGGCGCGATCCGTATTGCGGCTCGTTTCGATCACCTCGTCGGGCGCCACCAGCTCAACTTGAGGGCAATCTGCCAGCCGCCGCAGCAACGCGGCGCGCAGAAACCGGTTCTCCACGATCCACCCCATCGGGGCGGGATCCCGGGCATCCGGCGCCGCCTCGCGGTGATCGAAGTGGAGATGGAGCGGGCTCGGCCGGCCGTCGTGGCCGGCGTCGGAGATCCGGATGTCGCGGATCGGCTCGGCCTCGGCGGCCACCTCGCTCCATACGCCAAGGGCCTCGAAAAGGCGCTGGCTGGTGTAGGCGACCGCCGTCGTGCGGCCGTCGAAGCTCGCCTCTGCGAGGGATTTCAGCGGCACCCGGTCGATCAGGGCCGTGCGGAGGCCGGCTTCGCCGGCAGCCAGCGCCAACAGGCTGCCGTTGAGGCCGGCGCCCACGACCGCGAGATCGAACTGTCGGCTGTCCATGGCCCATAGATGGCAGCCGCCCGGTCGGGCGGCAACCCTCTAGGGCCGTCGCAGAATGTCGCTCAGAACGCCTTCGAGATGCCGATGATGACGCGGCTGGCGCAGTTTTGCGTGCCGAGGCAGTCCTGCACACTGAGATTGGTGCCGGTGTAGGCGGCGGAGAGGTCGAAGCCGTAGACGTTGACGACGAGGCCGGCCTGCCAGTCCCAGTAGTTGTTGTTGGGAATGCCGTAGTTGGTGAAGCGCTCGACGTACTGGTTGCCGATGTTTCCGAAGACCTTGAAGGCGACGTTCTCGTTCACCTTGATGAACGGCAACGGCACGGTGACCTGGGCCCACTTGTACCAGGCGATGCCGGAGTTGGCGAAGAAGTTGGGGCTGTAGCGCACCGCGGCGCTGAGCTGGGCCGGGCCGAAGTCGTAGCCGGCGACCAGGCCGAACTCGTTGAAGTCGTAGAACAGGTTGGAGGGGGCGCCCAGGTAGTTGTAGCGGATGTAGCCCAGGTCGAAGGTGAGCTTGTCCTGCATGGTCTTGAGCCTGAACCCGGCCAGCAGATCGATCTCGGCGGTGGTTCCGGTGTTGGGGAAATAGACGTTGCTGCCCCAGGCGCCGACGTAGGCGCTGAGCGGAACGGCCTCGCTGAAAGCCGGGGTCTCGTAGCCGACGTTGACCTGAGCGGCGACCTGACGCTGGGTCTGGGAAATGCCGCGATACGAATAGTCGTTGAGGAAGGCAAAGCCGGCGGTGAAGTTTCCGCCGAACGGCGCCTTCCACGTCTCTTTCTCGGCGGCGGGCGGTGTTGCCGGATCCGGCGTGCCCTGGGCAAATGCCATGCCAGGTGCACAGATTGTGATCAGCGCAAAACCCAAAGTGGCAACTTTCTTAAGCAACACGACCACCCCCAAAGCTTGTCTAGTTGATTGTGCCCACGCCCCAGCAAGCTGCATGCCAACCCCTTGAAGCAGCGGCTGATTACCGATTGGCACGGGCCTTGCTCTCCATTTTTTGAACTTTGGGGGCGGGCATTCCGCCTGGTGGAGGACAGCCGAAATGAAAATGGTCATGGCAATCTTCAAGCCGTTCAAGCTGGACGAGGTCCGGGATGCGCTGACGTCGCTCGGCATCCAGGGATTGACGGTGAGCGAGGTCAAGGGGTTCGGTCGCCAGAAGGGCCAGACCGAGATCTATCGCGGCGCCGAGTACGCCGTGAGCTTCCTGCCGAAGGTCAAGATCGAGGTCGTGATCGACGACGCCATGGTCGAGCGCGCGGTCGAGACGATCCGGAAGGCGGCCGGCACCGGCAAGATCGGCGACGGCAAGATCTTCGTCCTGTCCATCGAGCAGGCGATCCGCATCCGCACCGGCGAGTCCGGGGCGGAAGCGCTGTGATCCCGCGCACCAACTCAACCAACTCAAGACCCGAGGGAAGAACGATGAGACTCAAGTTCAATACGGCGATCGCTGGCCTGGGGGCGGCCGGCACGCTGCTCCTCCCGGCCCTGGTACTTGCCGCCGATGAAAAGCCCAAGCTCGACACCGGTGACACCGCCTGGATGCTGACCTCGACCGCGCTCGTCCTGATGATGACCATCCCGGGTCTGGCGCTGTTCTACGGCGGCATGGTGCGCAAGAAGAACGTGCTCGCCACGGTCATGCAGAGCTTCGCCATCACCTGCATGATCTCGGTGCTCTGGCTGATCGTGGGCTACAGCCTCGCTTTCATGCCGGGCAGCACCATCGTCGGCGGACTGAGCCGGGTCTTCCTGAGGGGGCTGACGCTCGACGGCGTCCATGAGCTCGCCAAGACCATTCCGGAATCGGTCTTCCTCTGCTTCCAGCTCACCTTCGCCATCATCACGCCGGCGCTGATCGCCGGCGCCTTCGCCGAGCGCATGAAGTTTTCGGCGATGATGTGGTTCATGGCGCTGTGGTCGCTGATCGTCTACGCGCCGATCGCCCATTGGGTGTGGGGCGGCGGCTTCCTCGGCGACTGGGG
>ORJL010013160.1_pt1 | contig 69382 bp, 63 predicted proteins | sample 1779941 | NCBI WGS metagenome assembly ORJL01 (sample SAMEA104232317, study PRJEB22302) | groundwater metagenome | biome: forest; feature: aquifer; material: groundwater | place: USA | collected 2011-08-07 | depth 5.8 m | reverse complement strand
GCGGTTGCGGGCAGGAGTCGGGCGGGCGGGGTCCAAATGGATCCCGTACCGCCGACCCCGAGGAGATCGTGCCCGCAACCACAACCCGCACCCGTACCGCCACGAAGAAGAGGGCATCCGCCCGTTCCGCGCCCCGTCGGCGCCCGCGTCGTCCTGCCGGTGGCGGCCATGGACATGCTCGCGAGGTCGGTGGCCTCGCGCTGATCGCGCTGGGTGCCTTCCTGGGTGCCGTGGTGTTCGCCGGCGTGGGTGGCGGCCCGTTCGGGTCGGGCTTCGAGTCGGCGATTCGCCTGGCCGTGGGTCGGGGCGTGGGTCTGGCACCCCTGGTGTTCGTGGCCGTCGGCATTCACCTGATCGTGCGCATCCCGGTGTTCGACGTGCGCCCATTTCGCCTCGGTGCGCTGCTCGCGGGCAGCGCCGTGGTGTTGGGGCTTGCCTCGGGTCTCTTCGGACCCGGGCAGGACACCGCCGCGGGCTGGTTCGACACCTCGGAGATTCAGGCGACCGGGGGCGCGACGGGGGCCATTCTGTGGTGGGCCGCCTCCCGCTCCATTGGCATGGTGGGCGCAAACATCGTCACCGTTCTCGCGATCGCGGCCGGCATGGTTCTGATGAGCGGGGCATCGCTTGGCCAGGCCCTTCGGGAGTCCGGCCGTGGTGCGGCGGTTGCAGGCGCCGCGGTGGGTCGGGGCATCGCCACGGCAACCACCACCACGGTGCGGGGTGGACGACGGGTGAGGGGCGAGGTGCGGCTCATCGCCCGCACGGTCGCGGCATCCGCTCCGCTGCGCTCGATCGATGACGCACCCCCGCTGGACGGCGCCGACATCTTTCCCGATCTGTTCGACGTACCCGGCGTCCTGCCGCGCTCGCCGGCACTTGGCCCCGAGACCCTGGACGGCGACGCGCCGCCGCCGATCATCGACGCCCACGACATCTTCGACGACCCAATCGATGGCGCGCCGGACGTGGAGGGTGACCACGAGGGCGGTGACGACCCCTTCATCGAGGTCGAGGTTCCCGGGGCGCCCCCGGAGGCCGTGCACGGCGGTGCCGACGGAATGCCTCCCGGGGGCTGGACGCGACCCCGCAAGAATTCGCTGAAGCGGTCGAGCGGTATCTCCGCCATGCCGGTGGCGCAGATTCGCGAGACCAGCGCGCGGCTCGTGGATGCCCTGCGTGAGTTCGGCGTGGAGGCCGAGGTCGTGGCCACGGTGTCCGGGCCGCGCGTGACCCGCTACGAACTGCGCCTGGCGCCCGGCACCAAGGTGGCCAGGATCACCTCCCTGCGTGACGACCTGGCCTACGCCCTGGCGGCCCGGGACGAGATCCGGATCATCGCTCCGATTCCGGGCAAGCAGGCCGTGGGGGTCGAGGTTCCCAACCCGGCCGCCAGCATGGTGACGCTGGGCGACGTGTGGCGCGAGTTCCCCGACGGCACGGGCCCGCTTGCCGCGTGGATGGGGCTCGACATCGGTGGCAAGGCCGTCTACCTGGATATCGCCCGCATGCCGCACCTGCTCATCGCGGGGTCCACCGGCACGGGCAAGAGCGTATGCCTGAACGCGCTGCTCGCGTCGATCCTCCTCAGGGCCACGCCGCAGGAGCTGCGACTGGTGATGATCGACCCGAAGAAGGTCGAGCTGAACCACTACGAGGGCATTCCGCACCTGCTCACCCCCGTGGTGACGAACATGAAGAACGCCACCGCGGTGCTCTCCAATCTGGTGGGGGAGATGGAGTCGCGCTACGAGTTGATGGGCGCTGCGCGAGCACGCAACCTGAACGACTGGAACGAGACCCGGCGCGGGCAGGGGCTCAGCATGGTCCCGCACATCCTGGTGGTCATCGACGAGCTGGCCGACCTGATGATGGTGGCGCCCGGCGAGGTCGAGAACGCCATCATTCGCCTCGCCCAGAAGAGCCGCGCCGTGGGCATCCACCTGATGCTCGCCACGCAGCGGCCGTCCGTTGACGTGATCACCGGGATGATCAAGGCCAACGTGCCGTCGCGCATTGCATTCGCGGTGTCATCGCAGGTGGACTCCCGCGTGGTTCTCGACGCGGGCGGCGCCGAATCCCTGCTGGGTCACGGCGACATGCTGTTCCGCCCGGTGGGTACGTCGCGCCTGCAACGCCTGCAGGGTGCCTACGTGTCGGAGGAGGAGATCCTCACCATCACCGACCACTGGAGGCGGCAGGGCCGGCCGGAGATGCGCAAGGAGCTGCTCACACGCCCCGAGCCCCAGGAGGAGGCCCTCGACGCCGATGCCGACGCGCTGGTGGCGCGCGCCATCGAGACCGTGGTGCAGCAGGGCACGGCGTCCGTGTCGCTCCTGCAGAGGCGACTGGGCGTGGGCTACGCCCGAGCCGGGCGCCTGGTCGACGTCCTGGAGCGCCTGGGAGTCATCTCGGGGTATGAGGGATCGAAGCCACGCACGGTGCTGATCGGCGAGGGCGAGATCGCGCAGGTGCTGGGGATCGCCGAGGTCGATGCCGAGCCCCCGGCCTGATCATCCGGGCGGGTTGGCGCGGCCCTCCTCCCGTCGGGGAATGGAGCCGGTGATACCGTCACCCCGTCCAGGAGATCGCCCCCGGGAATAGTCATGTATGAGATCGGAAGCAGCCTCCGCGAAGCCCGGGTGCGCCAGGGCATCGAATATCTCACGGCCGAGGCCGGGACGCGCATCCGCACGCGTTATCTGCGTGCGATGGAGGACGAGCAGTTCGACATGCTGCCCGACCCCTCGTACGTACGGGGCTTCCTGCGGGCATATGCCAGTTACCTGGGCCTTGATCCCGCCCTCGTCCTCGATGAGTACGAGTCGAGATTCGGCGATCTTGCCGATGCGCTGTCGCCGGACGGCGTACGCCGTGCCAAGCGCCGCGTTGAGCGGCGCCCGCGTCGACGCGAGGCGCAACTCCTCTGGCTGGCCGTGGGCGGCGTGACGGGCGTCGCCCTCCTCACGTGGCTTGGCCTCGGCGGGCAGACCCCCACCCCCCCAGCGCCCGTCACTCCGGCTCCGGCCAGCAGTGGTGCCACCGTGACCGCCGGCGCGCTGGACGTGGTGTTCAAGGGCAGCGGCACCCGTGGTACCTATCTCGAGGTGCGGGGTCGCGATGCCTCGGGGCCGACCGCCTACAGCGGCGTGCTCGCGCCCGGTGCCGTGCGTACGTTCGCGGTGACCGATGGCCTGTGGGTGCGAATAGGCGACCCTCGATTGGTATCCGTGGACCTGGATGGCCATTCGCTGGCGATCCGGGGTGGCACCGGCGAGTTCCTGATCACGCGTACCGGCGTGAAGCGACTTCCCGGCGGCTGACATGGTGCGTGCCGCGCTGCTGGTGACCGGCACGGAGGTGCTGGAGGGGCGGGTGCGGGACCAGAACGGTGCCGTGATCGCGGCGGATCTGGTGTCGCTGGGCGTCACCGTGACGCGCACGTTGGTGGTGGGCGACGCACTTGATGACATCGCCCACGGGGCCGCGTATCTGTTGGGACTGGGTGCGGACCTGCTGGTGGTCACCGGGGGGCTCGGGCCCACTCACGACGATCGCACCATGGAGGCCGTGGCCCAGGTGGCGGGAGTACCCCTGGCTCTTGATGATGGGGCGCTCGCCCAGGTACGGGATGCGATGGTCGCGATGCCGCCACGCGCATCGAAGGCCGTGAGGGATGTCGGTGCCGTGAAGCAGGCCACCGTGCCCGTGGGCGCCCGGGTGCTGCCTCCCAGCGGCACGGCCCCCGGCGTGGTGCTCGACGTCCGCGGCGCGATCGTGGTGGTGCTTCCCGGTCCGCCCTGGGAGTGCGTGGCCTCGTGGGGTGCTGCGTGCGCGACGCCGGAACTCGGTGGGCTGCTGGCCACGACCGCCACCGGACCACCGGTGACGCTACGGCTCGCGGGGGTGGTGGAGTCGGAGTTCATCGAGGCCCTCGCCGACCCATCGGCCGGGCACGAGGGCCTTGACGTGGGGGTGTGCGCCCGCCCGGGGGAGATCGAGGTGACCATGCGGCCGCCCGGCCCCGACGCGCTGGCTCTGGAGCGATTCCTCGATTCGCGGTTTTCCGGAGCGCTGTTCTCGCGTGATGGCGCGGAGGTGGAGGATGTGCTCGGGCGCGAGTTGCTTCGCCGCCACGAAACCCTGGTGACCGCGGAGTCGTGCACGGGTGGGGTGCTGGGCGAACGGCTCACTCGCGTGCCGGGCGCAAGCGGCTGGTACACGGGCGGCGTGGTGGCGTATGACAACGCCGTCAAGGCACATGTGCTCGGTGTGCCCGCGCAGGTACTGCTGCAGTTCGGTGCGGTGTCGGCGGAGTGCGCGGTTGCGATGGCGGATGGCGCGCGCCTGGCGCTGTCGGCCACCTGGGCCGTGTCGGTGACCGGCATCGCCGGCCCCGGAGGTGGAACGCCGTTGAAGCCGGTGGGCCTCGTGTTCCTGGCGGTTTCCGGGCCCGACGGCGCGATCAGCCGTGAGCTGCATCTGAACGGCGACCGGGAGCGCGTGCGTGCGTGGGCGGCAACCCTGGCCCTGCACATGGTGCGCGAGGCCGTGACGGCCTGAGCGGCACTCCGGAGGGGTGCGTGACCATCTCGGCGCAGTACGTGACTCGGGCCTGCGAGAGATCCGTCTAGGGTCTGTGCGGATGGTGCCCGCCCATCCACGGCCCCGGTTGTGACGGACCCGGCGGTGGCACGGGAGCCGCGTAGCTCCACCGCGGTCGGGAGCCCGGGGCGGGGTGCAGCGATTCGGCGGCGTACGGGGTCCGCCGATGGGTGCGAACACATGTTCGACATACGCCGGGCGACTCTCTATGCTTCGCGCCCGAGCCCGGACGGCGGATACCGCCATCGGGAACTCTCATGGATGACCATCGGCACCCCGAAGGGGGTAGCCCGGGGAGGACACGGTGGAGAAGACTGAGGCTCTTGGGTCGGCTGTGGCGCAGATCGAACGCCAGTTCGGTAAGGGCGCGATCATGCGCATGGGCGACATGCCGCTGGCCGACATCGACTTCGTGCCCACGGGCGCCCTGTCCCTGGACGTGGCACTTGGAATCGGAGGGCTCCCACGCGGCCGCATCGTGGAGATCTTCGGGCCCGAGGCATCGGGCAAGACCACGCTGCTGTACCACGTGATCGCACAGGCCCAGAAGCGTGGGGGGTTGGCGGCGTTCATCGACGCCGAGCATTCGCTCGACCCCGCATATGCCCGCCGCATCGGCGTGAAGACGGACGAGCTCCTGGTGTCGCAGCCCGACCATGGCGAGCAGGGGCTGGAGATCGCCGACCTGCTGGTGCGATCGGGCGCGCTCGAGATCGTGGCCATCGACTCGGTGGCGGCGCTCGTGCCGAAGGCTGAGATCGAGGGCGAGATGGGCGACACGCATGTGGGCCTTCAGGCGCGCCTCATGTCGCAGGCCCTGCGGAAGCTTGCCGGCACACTCAATCGCGCCGGCACCATCTGCGTGTTCACCAACCAGCTCCGCGAGAAGATCGGCGTGATGTTCGGTTGCTTCCACCACGACGCCCTGGTGACCCTGGCGGATGGCACCACCATGCCCATCGGCCGCATCGTGTCGGAGCGGCTGCCCGTCGAGGTCATGTCGCTCGATCCGGCCACGGGTCGTGTGGAGCCGCGCAAGGTCGTGAACTGGTTCGACAACGGCGTGGCCGAGTCGTTCCTGCGCATTCGGGTGTCCGGCGGCGATGGCCACCGCACGCTGGTGTGCACGCCCAACCACATCATCATCACGCCGCAGGGCGAGGTGCCGGCCGGTGACCTGCATCCCGGTATGGAGGTGTACGCCACCGGGCCTGTGCGCCAGCGGGTTGGCGAGCGCGTCCTGGTGGGCGCCGCCGGGGCCGAGGATTCCGCACGGGACATCGCTGCGAGCGCCCTCAGGGCCGTCCGGGCCTACGTCCTGGGCGTGGACGTGGTGGCGGGATTCGCCGACATGCGTCGCTTCGACATGGAGGTGGAGGGCAACCACACCTACCTGGTCGATGGGGTCGCCGTACACAACTCCCCCGAGGTCACCCCGGGTGGACGCGCGCTCAAGTTCTACTCATCGGTGCGTCTGGACATCAGGCGTATCGAGAACCTGAAGGATGGCGCCGAGGTCATCGGCAGCCGCGCTCGCGTGAAGGTGGTGAAGAACAAGGTCGCCCCGCCGTTCCGGCAGGGGGGGGGTGCGCACCCCTACCCCGGGCGCGCGCCGCGCGTGCGGGGGGGTGGTGAAAAACAAGGCCGCCCCGCCGTTCCGGCAGGCCGAGTTCGACATCCTCTACGGCGAGGGCATCTCGCACGAGGGCAACCTGATCGACCTCGGGTTGGAGTATGAGATCCTCACCAAGAGCGGCTCCTACTTCTCGTTCGGTGACGAGCGCCTGGGGCAGGGGCGCAACGCCGTGCGCACGTTCCTGAAGGAGCACCCCGACATGGCCGACCGGATCGAGGTCCTGATTCGTGAGGCCGCGGGTGTGTCCGGCACGCGCCCGGCACCCGATGCACTCGAGGCCACGGAGGTCGACGAGCCCGACGCCACGGCCGAGGCGGCCTGATGCCCGCCTGATGCGGCACGCGCCCCCGCCATCCACGGCGGGGGCGCGGCTAGCATCACTCACAATGCAGCGGTATCACCTGACCACCTTCGGGTGCCAGATGAACGCCCACGACTCGGAGCGCATGCATGGGCTCCTGGGATCGCTGGGCTATCACGAGGCGCCCGACCTGCAATCCGCCGATCTGATCGTGTTCAACACCTGCACGATCCGAGGGTCTGCGGACGAGCGCTTCATGGCCAACCTGGACCACGCACGTGGGGCGAAGAGAGAGCGGCCCGACGTGATCGTGGCCGTGGGCGGTTGCTGGGCGCAGAGCCAGAAGGAGGCCGTGTTCCGCGACTTCCCATTCGTGGACATCGCGTTCGGCCCGGGCGAGGTATCGCGGCTCGGGGAACTGCTGGCGCGCGAACGCATCGACGCCGTTGGCGCCTTCACGTTCGACGGCAGGTTCAGCGGTGAGCTGCCATCCCGCCGGGAACGCCCCTACCAGGGGTGGGTGCAGATCTCGGTGGGGTGCAACTGCGTGTGCTCGTACTGCATCGTCCCCTCGGTGCGCGGACGCGAGCGCAGCCGCCCGCCCGCCGACGTGATCGCCGAGATCCAGTCCCTGTCGCGCGATGGGGTGGTGGAGGTGACGCTGCTCGGGCAGAACGTGAACTCGTATGGCCGGGACCTCCCGGCGGATCAGGCGATGTCGTTCGCGGGCCTTCTGCGGGCCGTGAGCGACGTGGCGGGTATCGAGAGGGTCAGGTACACCAGCCCGCACCCCAAGGACATCCGCGCCGACGTCATCGCCGCCCATCGCGACCTGGCCGCCGTGTGTGAGCACATCCACCTCCCGGCGCAGTCGGGGTCGAGCCGCATCCTCAAGGCCATGCGACGCACCTACGACCGCCAGCGCTACCTGGACCTGGTGGGTCGTATTCGCGAGGCGCTGCCGGACATCGCGCTGACCACGGACCTGATCGTGGGATTCCCCGGAGAGACCGACGCCGACTTCGAGGACACCCTCTCGCTGGTTCGCGAGGTGGGCTACGACGGCGCGTTCACGTTCGTGTACTCGCCACGGCCGGGTACCGAGGCCGGTGACGCACTCGAGGACGACGTGCCCGCCGACGTGAAGAGCGCGCGCATCGCGCGCCTTGTCGATGTGGTGCAGGCCACGGCCCGGGAGCGACTCGCCCGCCACGTGGGCTCGGTGCAGCAGGTTCTGGTGGAGGGGCCGTCCCGGACCGACGCCACGCGAATGAGCGGACGCACCCCCCACAACGTCACGGTCAACTTCAGCGGTGAGGCCGAGCCGGGGTCATTCGTCTCGGTGCTGGTGGAGTCGTCCACCTCGGCCACGCTGGGCGGCCGCGTGGCCCCCGTTGCCGCGGCGGTGGCCGGCTGAGCAATCCCCCGGAGGTACTGGCGCTCTTCGGCCCCACGGCCGCGGGGAAGAGCGCGCTCGCGCACGCCGTGGCACGGGAACTGGGTGCCGAGATCGTGGTGGCCGACCCCTTTCAGCGCTATCGGGGGCTGGAGATCGCGGCTGATGCCCCTCGCGCGCAGGACCGGCGCCAGGTGGCGTATCACCTCGTGGGCGATCTGGACCTGGCGCACGACTCCACCGCCGGCGACTTCGCCGAGCGCGCGCATGCCGTGGTTGACCGCCTGGCCGACGATGGCGACGGGGTTCCCATCGTTGCGGGAGGCACGGGGTTGTACGTGCGGGCGGCGCTCTGCGATCTGGCCATGCGGCCGCCGCCGCCGCCCGAGGTGCGTGCGTGGGCAGAGGCCCTGGCTGCCGACCCCGCCGCCGCCATGGCCCTGCTGCGCTCGCGGGATGCGGCGGCGGCGGACCGAGTGGACCCGGCCAACCCGCGGCGTATCGCCCGCGCCCTCGAGCGTCTGGAGGGCGGCGATGACGCGGCATCCGCAGACATCTGGCAGGCCCCGTACCGTCGGCCCACCCTCCTGGTGGGCGTCACCCGTCCGCGGGCGGTACTGCACGAGTTGATCAGGCAGCGCGTGCGGCGCGAGGTGGCGGAGGGGCTCGTGCCGGAGCTGGAGGGCGCGCTCGCACGTCCGGACCTCGCTCGGGGGCCGGGGCAGGTGATCGGCATGCGCGAGGTGCGCGCGATGCAGAGGGGCGAGATGCAGGGCATCGATCTGGAGGAGGCCCTGGTGGTGCGGACCCGCCGGCTCGCGCGTATGCAGTCGACGTGGCTCACACGGCTGCGACCCGATCGCGTGCTCGATCTCGCGGATCGCCCCGCCGGGGATGCCTGCGCCGACGTGGTGGCGATGTGGCGGCGCGCGCGCGGAGAGGTCGGATAGCCTCCCAAGTCGTGTCCACGGGCGTCCCATTCTGGAAGTGGCAGGGTCTCGGCAACCACTACGTGGTGGCCGAATCGGCGCTGTGGCCGTTCCCCATCACCGCTGACCGGGCGCGGCTGGTATGCGACCGCCACTTCGGCGTGGGCTCCGACGGGATCCTCGAGGTCCTCCTCGAGGGGAACGCACCGGAGATGCGGGTGTGGAACCCGGACGGCAGCATTGCGGAGTCGTGCGGCAATGGAATACGCATGGTGGCCCGCCACCTGCACATGACCGGGCGCCTGCCGTCAGATGGCCAGATCCTCACGGGCGCGGGCACGGTGCACGTGACGGTGGACGGCAGCGTGGTGGCCGTGCAGATGGGCCGTGCCGAGTTCCCATCGGGGGAACGAGAGGAGATGCTCACCACCGAGGCCGGCGAGGTCGCATTGGCGGAGGTCTCGATGGGGAACCCCCACGCGATCATTCGTCACGACGACCCCGACGCGGTGGTGCGCGTGGTGGGCCCGGCCGTCGAGGTGGCGCCACGATTCCCGGAGCGCACCAACGTGGAGTTCGTGCGGAGGGACGGCCCCTCCGAGATCACCATGCGCGTATGGGAGCGGGGCGTGGGGGAGACCATGGCCTGCGGCACGGGGGCCTGCGCCGCGGCGGTTGCCGCGGTGCGCCTTGACGGCCTGACCAGCCCCGTCACCGTGCATCTGGCGGGCGGGGACCTCATCATCGACGTCACACACGACCTGGAGGTCATCATGACCGGACCGGCAGAGCCGGTGTACGAGGGCCGCATGTCCGCGGACCTCACGAACCGACTGAGGGCGCTCTGAGCGCCCGGGCCACGGGCGCGGATCGCCTGGGGTTGCTCCCGCCATATCTCTTCGCGGAGATCGAGCGGAAGATCGCGGCCAAGCGTGCCGAGGGGGTCGACATCATCTCCCTCGGAATCGGTGACCCCGATACCCCAACGCCCCCTGCGGTCGTCGCGCGCATGCAGGCCGCGGTCGCGGATCCGGGCACCCACCAGTACCCCTCCAACCGCGGGCGGGAGTCATTTCGCACGTCCCTCGCCGGGTTCTACTCGCGCCGGTTCGGTGTCGACCTCGACCCGGACCGCGAGATCATTCCGGCCCTTGGCGCCAAGGAGGCCGTGGCCAACCTGAACCTGGCCCTCCTGAACCCGGGTGACGTGGCGTTGGCCAGCGATCCCGGGTACCCCGTGTACACGACGGGACCGCTTCTGGCGGGCGCCGAGCCGGTTCCCATGCCGCTGGTTCCCGGCCTCGGGTTCCAGCCCGACTTCGATGCGATTCCCGACGATGTGCTTCGTCGTGCCCGGGTCATGTACCTGAACTACCCCAACAACCCGACGGGTGCAGTGGCGTCTGACGATCTGTTCCCGCGTGCCGTGGAGCTGGCCAGGCGGCACGACCTGATCGTGATCCACGATAACGCCTACTCGGAGATCACCTACGACGGCTACGTGGCGCCGTCGTTCCTGGCGACGCCCGGGGCGAAGGACGTGGGCATTGAGGTGTTCTCCCTCTCCAAGACCTACAACATGACCGGCTGGCGGAGCGGTGCGGTGGTGGGTAACGCCGACATCATCGCGGCGTACTGGCAGTTGAAGACCAACGTGGACAGCGGCATGTTCGAGGCCGTGCAGGAGGCCAGCGTGGCGGCCCTCGACTCCGATCAGGAGTCGGTTCGCGAGATGTGCGAGATTTATCGACGCCGCCGCGACATCCTGGTGGACGCCCTGCGGGCCATCGGCCTGGAGCTGACGCCGCCGAAGGGCGCCATCTACGTGTGGGCGCGCGTTCCCGAGGGCGAGACGTCGGCGTCGTTCACCGAGAAGGTGCTCGAGGACGCCGCGGTGGTCATCTCGCCGGGCGCGGCATATGGCCCGAGTGGCGAGGGTTTCGTGCGCATGAGCCTGACCGTTCCCGACGATCGGCTCATCGAGGCCGCGGAGAGGATCGCCCGTCTCGTTCGCACCTGAGATCCCGTTCTCCCGGTTGCACCCGGATGCCGTCCCGCCGCGGCGGGCGCATCCGGGAGATGCCGGCCTCGATCTCGCTGCGGCACAGGGCGCTCGCCTGCTTCCGGGCGAGCGCCTGGCCATCCCCACCGGGTGGGCCGTGGCCATTCCCCATGGCCACGCGGGTCTGGTGGTTCCGCGCTCCGGAAATGCACTCAGGTCGGGCTTGACCGTGGCCAATGCTCCGGGCCTGATCGACGCGGGCTACCGAGGTGAGCTGGCCGTCATCCTGATCAACCTCGGCGATGAGGTGGTTGACGTACGGGCCGGTGACCGCATCGCCCAGTTGGTGATCGTGCGGGTGGGCCTGGGTGACCCGGTGGTCGTTGACGACCTGCCGGAATCGGGCGGCCGCGGCGGCGGCGGGTTCGGATCCACCGGACGCTAGTGGAGTGACCGCCGACGTTCACCGGGTTCCGACTCGATTCCCGCAGGCCGGAGCAGCGTGCTGAGGTTCGGTCGGAATCCCCAGAGGACCGGCACACGTCGGCGGTCACTCCACTAGGCCCGGCGCCCGATCAGTCGCTCTCGCCGCTCGCCGCGGGCACGCCCTGCGGCCACGGCGCGGGCCGCATCCTCCAGCGTGTCGTCCAGGGGTTCCAGGGTCACAGCCGCTCCCGTCCTGTGCGCGAGCGCCCACATCAGGATGTGGTCGGCGAGCCACGGGTTGCGGGGCAGCAGCGGCCCGTGCAGGTATGTGCCGATCGCATGGCGGTACACCGCGCCCTCATAACCGCTGATGCCGTCGTTGCCGTGGCCCGCGAGAACCTTTCCCAGAGGGCGTGAGCCGCTCCCCAGCGTGGTGCGCCCGGCGTGGTTCTCGAAGCCGGCCACCTCGCATACGGCCTCGTCAAGGCTCGCCTCGATGAGGATGTCGCCGATGAGGCGCGTGGGGCCCGCCGTGGTCTCCGCGTCGAGGATCCCGATACCCGGCATGCGTGATCCGTCGGTGGCCGTGTAGCCATGGCCCGCCAACTGGAAGCCACCGCACACGGCGAGCAGGGCCGCCCCGTCCTCCACGGCCGAGCGCAGGGCATCGCCCTTGGTGCGCAGCAGGTCGTCCGCCACCACCGCCTGATCCCTGTCCTGCCCACCGCCCAGGTAGTAGAGGTCGTGTGCAGATGGATCCACCGGCGCACCCGGGCCGCACTCGGTCAGCCCAAGCACCAGACCGCGCCAGGCAAGCCGCTGGAAGAGGACCGCGATGTTGCCGCGGTCGGCATAGATGTTCATCTCCGATGGGTAGAGATGACACAGTCTCACGTCGGGTGGACGCGTCATCGTTCAACCCCGGCTGGTGCGCACCGGTAGACCTGCCGCTCGGAGTCGCCGGTGAGGGGCTCGCCCCGAAAGCCCCCGGAGCGATCGATGATCCGCAGCCCGGCCCGCGCCACGAGATGCACGATCTCCGTGGGCGTGAACAGGTGAACCACGTGTTCACGCTCCTCGCGGCCGCCGGCCCCGTCGGCGCCGCGACGCTCCACGATTATGCGGAAGCGCAGGGTCTGTGTCACGGGGTCCAGCGCGTCGTACACGGCCGAGTGCACCAGCATGTCCCCGGACAGGGGGTCGTGCTGCACGGCGGTGCGCCGCACATCGCCGAGGGCGTCCTCGATGTCCGCGAACGACGGCACCGTGAGGTCGAAGGCCACCTCGCCGTCGGGTCGCAGGCACCGAGCGACGGCCGACAGACATGCCACCTGGGCCTCTGGGTCCGTGAGCACCTGCAGCGTGTTCATGGCGATCATCACCAGGCCCACACCCTCGGGGAGCGGGGGGGCGGAGAGGTCGCCCTGCGTCGTGTGAATGCGGTCCACGAGCCCTTCGGCGGCCGCCTGGGCCTTGAGGACGTCGAGCATGGCCAGGTCGTTGTCGACCGCCCACACCTCATGGCCGCGTGCGGCGATGGGAACGGCCAGTCGTCCGGCTGCCGCCCCCAGATCGACGATGGGCGACCCCAGGCGATCCGCCAGGGCCTCCCAGAAGCCGGCGTCGTCGTCGTAGTGAGCGTGCTCGGCCATGAAGCCACCCGCCGGGGTAACGCGCACGGCATCAGGTCTCATCCCAGAACTCCCCGGCCGCACCGCGCGCCACGAGGTCCGCGCGGATTTCATGCATGGCGGTATAGGTGGGAAGAACCTCAAGGAGTCCACCCGCGGGCAGCGCGGAGAGGGCGGCATCGAGCGCCGCCCCGACGTCCGGGATCACGTGCAGCCTGTCGGCGGGCAGTCCCGCATACCGAAACCGCAGGGCCAGATCGTGTGCGCGATCGCCGGTTGCAGTGATGCGTCGCACGTGGGGCAAGAGTGGCTCCCAGTCCACGTCCCATATCCACGAGACATCGCGACCATCCGCGATCCGATCGTTGAGGGCCACCAGCAGGTCGTGCCCCCCGGGTGCCAGGAGCAGGGTGCGCACGTTCTCATTCGCACCCGTCGGATTCTTCGCGAGAAGGGTGATGACCTCGCGCCCATCCACGTGTACGCGCTCGGCCCGCCCGAAGGCCGCTCGCATTGCCTCTACGCCCCGCGCGGCCGTCTCGGCCGGCACTCCCATGGCGATGGCTCCGGCGACGGCCGCCGCCGCGTTCAGCACGTTGTGCAGGCCGGGCACGTCCAGGCTGAGGGTGACGTCGCCCTCCGGCGTGCGAATGCGCGGAGATGAACCGTCCGCGCCCCGAAGACCCGCATCCACCACGGCCACGTCCAGGGGTGCGCGCCGCACGCCGCAGGAGGGGCACCGCCAGTCGCCCAGGTGCCCCAGCCACACCCTGCGGTACTCAAGGGGGGCCGAGCAGCGTCGGCATCGCGTGGAGTCAGCGGCATGGGGCAGGGTGGTCGACCCCGCGGAATCGTCCTCGATCCCGAACCAGACCACGTCGGGACGTCCCTCGCCCAGGGCTGCGATGGCGGGGTCGTCGGCACACAGCACCAGGCGCGGGCACGGGGCGAGTCCATCGAGCATGGCCGCCCAGCGATCGGCGAGCATCTCGAGCTCCCCGTACCGGTCGAGTTGGTCGCGAAACAGGTTCATGAGCACGATGGCCCGGGGGTGAACGCGGCGGGCGATCGACGGCAGGGCCGCCTCGTCGCATTCGAACAGCCCGGTTGCGGGTGATGCGGTACGGGGGTGGGCCTCCGCAAGAGCGGCGGCCACTCCGCTCAGAAGGTTGGCGCCCGCCGTGTTCGAGATGACCCGTGCCCCATCGGCGCGTAGAGCCCCGGCGATCATCCGTGTGGTGGTGGTCTTCCCATTGGTCGCCGACACCAGGATGCTGCCGCCGGTGATCTGTGCCGCCAGGTCGTCGATGGCACGTGGGCGCAGGCGCAGCAGCACCACGCCCGGAGCGGCAGTTCCACCACCACGTCCGAGCATGCGCGAGGCACGCCCCGTGATGCGGGCGATACCGGCGGCTGCCCCGGTGACGATGCTCACCCTGCGGGAGTCGCCGTGCCGTCCGGGCGGCCCACCAGCACGTGGGCCATCACGAGATGGAACAGGCCGTGGTCGACGACACCCGGCACGGCGCGCACCCGCGAGGCGAGGGAGTCCCAGTTCGACCCTGCGGGAATGGAGAGGTCGAGCAGCACCATGCCGTCGTCGCTGCGCGCGGCACGTCGAGTGGGCGACAGGTCGTCAAGGGCGAACTCGACGTTGTCGGCGGCAAATGGAACGACGGCAACCGGCAGCACGCCCCATTCGTCGAGGGTCGTCACCATCTTCGGGGGGTCCACGAGCACGATGAAGCGCGCGGCGGCGGAGGCGATCACGCGCTCGCGCACCATCGCGCCACCCGCACCCTTGATGCAGCGCCCGGTGGGGTCGATGGCGTCCGCGCCGTCGAATGCGAGATCAAGCGGCCCACCCGGACGTCCGAGCGGGATGCCCGCGACTCGTGCGGCCGCGGCGCTGCGTGACGAGGTGGGTACACCCACGATGCGGAGCCCCTCACGTTGTACGCGCCTGCCGAGCGCGTGGATGCCCGCGGTCGCGGCACGCCCCGTGCCCAGGCCCACCCGCATGCCATCCTCGACCATGTGCGCGCAGGCGTCGCCGGCTGCTGCCCATGCACGCTGTCGTGAACTCTCCACACCCGAAGGGTATGCGAGACTCGCCGCGATGGACGGAATGGCAAGCGACATCATTCAGATCGACACGCTGCTCGGCGGTGTGCCGGGTGTCACCGGTGTGCACGTGGTGCCCGGTGATCACCCCGCTCTCGTGGACTGCGGTACCCGTACCAGCGCCGAAACGGTGCGCCGCGGTGTGGAGCAGGCGGGGATCGCGCCCGACGACCTCGCGTGGTTGGTGCTCACCCATATCCATCTGGACCATTGCGGTGCGGTGGGAGACCTGGCGCGAGCCTTCCCTCGGGCGACCGTGGTGGTGCACCCACGCGGCGTACGGCACCTGATCGACCCCACACGCCTGGTGGATGCCACGGCAGCCATCTATGGGCCACTGGCGGATGTCATCGGCGGTCTGGAGCCCGTCCCGGAGCACCGGATCGTGGCCGCGGAGGAGGGCCACCTGGTGCCCATCTCTCCCGGGCGATCGCTTCGCGCCGTCTGGGCTCCCGGGCACGCCCGGCATCAGATGGCACTGCTCGACGAGGCACACGGCGTGCTTTTCGCCGCCGATGCGCTGGGCGTGACCATGGGTGGTGGGGCATTGCATCCGACGATGCCGCCCCCCGAATACGATCTGACCGCGGCGCTCGACACCCTGGAGCGCCTTGCTGCGCTTGATCCGCAGACCCTGTACGTGAGCCACTTCGGGGCGGTGGGGGACCCTCAGGCAGCAGTCGACGAGGGGGCGAGGGCCCAGCGGGCGATGGGCGAGGCGGCCCGTGCGTCATGGACGCGGGCTCCGGGTGACCGTGGCGAACTCGCCCGGGCAGTCGCATCGGCCTGGCCCACCGACCGCGCCCTCGCCACGCCCGAGGCCCGTACCCGATGGCTGGCATTCGGATGGCTCGACAACAACATCGACGGGCTCGCCGGAATGGTCGACAGGGAGGCACGCGCCACATGAGGGTGTACGTCGAGGTGGCGGTGTTCACCGTGCACGATCGTCGGCTGGAGGTGCTTCTGGGCCGGACACCGGGCGGCACGTGGCGACTGCCGTCCGGCGACGCGAGTGGGGGAGCGGATCTGGGCGACTCCGCACGCGAGGCCGTGCAGGCGACCGCAGGAATCCGTGATATCGCGATGGAACAGCTGTATACGTTCGACCGTGCCGACGGCGCGGCGGCGGTGGCATATCTGGCCCTCATCGATTCCGGTCGCCACCCGCTGGCACCGGGTGCCGATGTCGTCGAGGTTCGGTGGTTCCCGCACGATGATCTTCCCGCGCTCTCTCCGGGGCAGGGCGACGTCCTTCAGTACGGGCTCTCGCGTCTGCGCGCCAAGACCGCCTACGCACCCGTGGCAGTGGGGCTGCTCCCCGAACTGTTCACCCTGGGCGAGATGCAGGCGGTCTACGAGGTGCTGCTGGGGCGCCCGCTGGACGCGCGCAACTTCCGGCGCGACGTGCTGGCCGCCGGCGTGGTGGAGGAGTCGGGGGGCGTGCGCGGCGAGGGCCGCGGGCGCCCGGCACGGCTCTACCGGTCGGCAGGCGGGCACTTCGCGGTGGATGCACGCGAGCGCCGGGCCGCGCGGGTCATCTCGTCCGGTGACGATTCGCCCGCGTCAGGGGACGATCCGCCCTCTGCCGGGGCAGCCCGACGCCGGGCCTCGTGGTAGCCTCCCGACCGTTCTGGAAGCGGGATGACGGAGGGAACATGGCGTCGGAGAAGGACAACGGGGACCTTCCGCAGGTCTGGCCCTTCACCCTTGCCGGTCTCTTCGTGCTGGTCGGGATCGTGTGGTTCCTCCTGGGCTTTGCCGTGCACGACGTGGGCAAGGACCTTCCGGTGCATTACACGGTGTGGTGGGTGTGCGTCGTGGTCGCGGCGGTGCTGGTGATCGGCGGAGGGATCTACAACACCGTCTGGTCGCACCGCCGCAACGCCGCGCTCTGACGGGCGCGGCCTCCCGGTTGTGATGCCGTCACCCTGGCGGCGAGGGCGCCTTCTCGTGGCGGCGCCGCACTTGGACGATGACCCCAGTTTTCATCGGGCGGTCGTGCTGGTCCTCGAGCACGCGGATGAGGGTGCGCTGGGCATCATCCTCAATCAGGCCATGGCGATCGGCGCGAGGGAGGCGCTCCCCGAGCCGTTGGCATCGCTGGTGAGCGATGGTTCGCGCGTCTTCCGAGGTGGCCCTGTCCAGCCGGGCACCGTGATCGTGCTGGCCGACTTCAGCGACCCGGCAGATGCCGGGGGCATCACCTTCGGAACCGTGGGAGTCCTGGACCCCGACAACACCGAGCCCGATGGCGGTGGCGTTCTTCGCGCCCGCGCCTTCGGCGGATACTCGGGCTGGGGTGCGGGTCAACTCGAGTCGGAGATCCAGGACGACGCGTGGATCGACGCCGAACCCCTCGCGGACGACGTCTTCACGGCCGATCCGGCGGGCCTCTGGAGCACGGTGCTCACCCGTGCCGGCGGGTCGTACAGACTCATGGCCACTGCACCCGAGGACCCGCTCCTCAACTGAGGTCGGGGCGGGTCCTCGGGTGCAGGGGTTACGAGAGCCGGTTGGCCTCGGCCATGCCGGCGAGTTTCTGCAGCGACTGGTGCTCCACCTGACGTATGCGCTCGCGGGTGACGTTGAACATCCGTCCCAGCTCATCCAGCGTGCGGGGCTTCTCGCCACCCAGGCCGTAGCGCAGCTCCAGCACCCGACGCTCGCGGTACGACAACTGGTCGAGCACGTCGCGCAGGGCCTCATCACGAAGAGCCTGCTCCGCGGCCACCTCGGGTGCGATGCTGGTTTCGTCGGCGAGGAATCGTCCGAACTCGGACTCCTCATCCTCGCCCACCGGCTTCTCGAGCGAGACGATGGGCTGCGCGATGCGCAGGATGTCCTCGACCTCGGATGCGGGAAGGCCGGCGACGGCACCGATCTCGTCGGCCGTGGGCTCGCGTCCGAGCTGGCCCACCAGGCTGCGCTCGGCGCGGCTGATCTGGTTGAGTTTCTCGACCACGTGCACCGGAATCCTGATGGTGCGGCCCTTGTCGGCCAGCGCGCGTGTGACCGCCTGGCGAATCCACCACGTGGCATACGTGGAGAACTTGAACCCGCGACGCCAGTCGAACTTCTCGACCGCTCGCACCAGACCCAGTGTGCCCTCCTGGATCAGGTCGAGGAACGGCAGGCCGCGACCGCGATAGCCCTTCGCAATCGAGACCACCAGGCGCAGGTTGGCCTCGACCATCTGGGTCTTGGCGGTCTGGTCGCCCGACTCGATGCGCTTGGCCAGATCGACCTCCTGCGGGGCGGTCAGCAGCGGAACGCGCCCGATGTCCTTCAGGAAGAGCTGCAGGGCATCGGTGGTCTGCTCGACCGCAGAGGGCTGGCGCCGTGGGCGATCGGCCTGGTCTGCCAGTTCGGCCGATCGCGATGCCGCCTCAGCGGGCTCGACCAGCTCGATTCCGGCCTCGTCCAACTGCTGGTAGATGGCCTCGGCCATGCCGGCGTCGACGCCAAGGGCATCGAGCATCTCGGCGACATCCTCAATGGAGAGGAAGCCAACCTCCTGGCCGCGCTGGAGGAGTGTGCGGAACTCACCGTGGTCGATGAGCTCCGCCAGTTGCATCAGTGAGGTGGTCATCCGTCTCCGGTGGTTCCCGGCCCTTGGGCCGTGGGATCGCGCCGCGGCGGCCGGGCATGTGTCCGAGCCGCCCCTACTCCATCTCGCCGCCGGGAGCCGGCGACTCCCGATCCCATCCTAGATGCTCTCGGGGTTGCCCGCGAGTGGCCGGTCCCCACGTGTGGTGCTAGGCGTCTTCGACCGTCACGCTGATGAGGCGCTGCTCCTCGACCGGGCGGTCGCCGCCACCGGTGAGCGTGGTGCCGATGGCATCCACCACGTCCTGGCCGCTGATCACGTGCCCGAAGTTGGTGTGATTGCCGTCCAGCCAGGGAGTTGACCCGGCGGTGACGATGAAGAACTGCGAGCCATTGGTGCCGGGGCCGGCATTGGCCATCGCAAGGCTTCCGTTCACGAGCTTGTGATCGTTGATCTCGTCCTTGAAGTTGTAGCCCGGGCCACCGGTGCCGCGGCCCTCGGGGCAGCCGCCCTGAATCATGAAGTCATGGATCACGCGGTGAAAGACCGTGCCGTCGTAGAAGCCCTGGCGCGCGAGGCCGACGAAGTTACCCACCGTCTGCGGGGCATCCGCAGCGAACAGTTCACAGCGGATCTCGCCTGCGGAGGTGGTGAGGACGGCGACGTGCGTGGCCGAGGTATCGGCTGCGGGAGGAAGCTCGGGCATGTGTGGCTCCTGATCGTGGACGGCGCAATCGTAACCCAGGAGACGTGGTTCACCTCTCGGGACATGTCGCGTCGCGTGCGCTCACATAGCCCTGCCATCGATCGGCCACACGCCCCAGGCCGCGAGCCGGGTACAGCGGATCGAGCGACCGGAGAAGTGCCACGTGGTAGCAGTGGTAGTTGAGGTCGGCCAGATATGAGCGCCATGGCCGCCCGGGCGTGAGGAGCCCGTAGTACGACCATGAGCCCGAATCGTGCAGGGGCAGGAAGCGCACCAGGGAGTCCACGCCACGGTCGGCGAGGCTCCGTGCCAGTGCCGCGGCTGCCGTGGCCTCCCCGCTCGCGGCGGGGTCGGGCGCGGCGGGTTGCGGCGCGGGCGCGCCGGTGGTGTCGGTGGCCGCGGACTCGGCGGGTGATGACGGAGGCGCCGCCAAGTCGGCTGCGGACGACCGCAGCGCGAGCAGCGAGACCATGAACCCGTTCAGGGCTGCACCGGTCCATCCGTTCTCTCCGGGGTAGGCACGCTCCGGGTACCACGGCGACGCGGGTCCACCCGCAGGGTCCCTCACCGATGCCAGCACGCCACCGGCATCCACCGGAACCGTGAACGCGCCGAGCACGCGGGCGGCGGCGGCCGCGAAGCGCGGGTCATGGGTTTCGGCCCATGCCGCGGCGAAGAGTTGTGCAGCGCGTGCCTGCGCCATGCCCGACACACCTGGGCGCACGGCCCGGTCCTCGCCCGGTACGTCGAAGTACTCGAGCGCACCCCACTCGCGCCCGTCGTATCCGCGTGACACGACCATGCCGAGAAGGCTCTCGGCAAGCGCCTGGGGCGACCACGCGTCGTTCAGATCACGCCAGCGGCCCATGGTGGCCACCGGATTCACCATGAAGCCGTGACCGCGACGGTAGGTGAGAAGGATTCCGTCGGGGTCGCGCCCGATCATGCGGCTGGTCGGTGCGCCGTGGCTCGCGTACCACCACGCGTTGAACCTGAGGGCGCGCCGAGCCGTGGCGCGGCGTCCCTCGGGTGCGCCGGGGGTTGCCGCTGCCCGCGCGAAGTCGAGAACCCAATTGAGATCGTCGCGCGCCTGGCTGCCCGCTGCCGAGCGGCGGCGAAGCGAGGACAGAAGCGACCATGCGCGCCCGGCAGCGGGCATGTCGGCCTCGTCCACCATCACGGTGGGAGGCGGCTCGTACGGCGTGATGCTGGGTACCGGCACGGTGGGGGTGATGGGTTCCGGGGGCGTCGGTTGAGGCGGCGCGGTGGTGGTCGCGGGCGGCGTCACGGGCCCGGTGGTGACGATGGGGTCCGATGGCGTCTGTTCCGGGGTGCTGGTCGCCGGCGCCGCAATCGCGGCGTGGGCCCGGGCGGCCTCTGCAGCGGACCCGGGCACCGGGGTCAACGGCGGAGTCGGGGCATCGGCACCCCCCGCACTCGGGGCGGGTGCCGCGGGGACCGCCCTCGGCCCATCCGCAGGTACGGGGGACGGGTCGCCCGCATCGTATGGCGGGTCGGCGGGGACCGGGCTGATCACCGCACGTGCGGAACCACCAGCACTCAGCCGCCGGGCGGCGGTCCACCCCAGCCCCACGGACCCCAGAAGCACCACGGCCAGGGCGACGATCAGAATGGCGGGTGGTGTCTGGCGTCGGCGCATCGCGGGCGGGGTGACCCCCGTGCATGACCCTAATCGTCCATCTCGGACGCGGCCTCAGACGTAACGGCCGCGGGGTGCGGGTATGCTGCCCGCCCGTGCGACGCCGTACCCTGATTTCCGGCTTTTCCCGCTCGACGGCCGTCGTCGATTGCGTCCTGCCGTGCCGAGTACGAGTACCGGCGGGCGCCTGATCATGGCCGGCCCGAGCTTCCAGCAGATCATCCTCGATCTGCACGCGTATTGGGCCTCTCGCGGATGCTCGCTCATGCACCCGTACCACACCGAGGTGGGTGCGGGCACCTTCAACCCCGCCACGCTGCTGCGAAGCCTCGGGCCCGACCCTTGGCGAGTCGCGTACGTCGAGCCGTCCATTCGACCCACCGATGGGCGCTACGGCGAGAACCCCTTCCGGCTTCAGCATTACTTCCAGTACCAGGTCATCCTGAAGCCCTCTCCCGCCGACGTCCAGGATCAGTATCTGGGCTCCCTCATGGCGCTTGGGCTCGATCCCCGTGTGCACGACGTGCGATTCGTCGAGGACGACTGGGAGGGCCCCACCTTGGGCGCCTGGGGTCTGGGTTGGGAGATCTGGCTCGACGGCATGGAGATCACACAGTTCACGTACTTCCAGCAGGCCGGTGGGGTGGACCTCGCACCCATCTCGGTTGAACTGACCTATGGCCTGGAGCGCATCGCCATGTACCTGCAGGGGGTGCGCTCGGTATACGACCTGGAGTGGGCACCCGGCGTGACGTACGGCGACATCTACCGTGAGAACGAGCGACAGTGGAGCACCTACAACTTCACGGTGGCCGATACGGCGACCCTCTTCCGCCACTTCGAGGATCACGAACGCGAGTGCACGCGGTGCCTGGATGCCGGGCTGGTGCTGCCCGCCTATGACCAGGTCCTGAAGTGCAGCCACGCGTTCAACCTGCTCGACGCCCGCGGGGTGGTGAGCGTGACCGAGCGCGGCGCGTACATCTGGCGAGTGCGTGCGCTCGCCGCCCGGTGCGCCGAGGCCTGGCTCGCCGCCCGCACCCCCGCCGAGGAGCCCGCCGATGCCTGACCTCCTCATCGAGATCGGCTGCGAGGAACTGCCCTCCAGCGCGTGCCGTGAGGCCATCGCCCAGGCACCCGGCCTTCTGGCATCGGCGCTTTCGGCTCTGCACCTGGATGCCGGCGAGGCGGTCGCCTGGGTCGCCCCGCGCCGTATCGCCGTCTTCGCCCCCGCTGTCGCCGACCGCCAGAGCGGTGAGGCCGTGGCCGTGCGTGGGCCCGCTGTGCAGGCGGCCTTCGGTGATGACGGCGCGCCCACGAAGGCGGCCCAGGGATTCGCCCGCGGCCAGGGCGTCACTGCCGACCAGTTGGTCGTTCGCGCGGATGCCGAGAGCGGCCGGGAGTTCGTGTTCGTCGACAAGGCGGGCGCCGATGCCCCGCTGGTGGATCTGGTGCCCGCCATCGCCCGCCGAGTGCTGGAGGGCCTGCGGTTCGGCAAGACCATGCGCTGGGGCGATGGCGTGGGGCTGCGCTTCTCGCGTCCGGTCCGCTGGATCACCGCGAAGGCGGGGTCCGAGACCTGCGTGTTCGAGATCGCCGGAATCCCGGCCGCCGGCACCAGCCAGGGGCACCGCTTCCTCGGTGGCCCCGTTGAGGTCGCCGATGCCGCGGGCTACCGCGACGCGCTGAGGTCGGTGTCGGTCATCGCCGACCACGGGGAGCGCCACGCGGCCATCACCCAGGGGCTCGACGCCGCGGCGAAGGCGGCGGGCGCCGAGTGGAGGGACCCCGCGGGCAAGATCGAGGAGGTCGTGCACCTCGTCGAATGGCCCAGCGTGATCACGGGCTCGATCGCCGCGGAGAACCTGCGTCTGCCGGCACGCGTGCTGGTCACCGCCATGCAGAGTCACCAGCGCTACATGCCCCTGTACACCCCCGATGGGTCGCTGGTGGCCTCGTTCCTGGCGGTGTCGAACGGCGACCCCGCTCATGCCGACGTGATCGTGCGCGGCAACGAGGACGTCCTCGATGCCCGCCTCCAGGACGCCGCGTTCAGTTACGACCGCGACGTTGCGGCCGGGTTGGCGGAGCTCGACTCGCGCCTGGACGACATCGTGTTCCACGCCCGACTCGGCACCCTGGCGCAGAAGCGCGACCGCCTGGTGTCCGGTGTCGGCGATCTCGCCCTGGCGGTGGGTGCGGACCCCGCGGACCGCGCGGTGGCCCAGAGGGCCGCCGCCCTGGCGAAGGTCGACCAGGGCGCCATCCTCGTCGCCGAGTTCAGTGAGCTCCAGGGGTTTGCCGCCGCCCACTACGCAGCCCTCGCGGGTAATGACGACGACGTGTGCGCGGCAATCGCCGATCAGTACCTGCCGGAGGGCCCCGACTCCCCGAGTCCCGCATCGGCAGGCGGAGCCCTGCTGGCATCCGCCGAGAAGGTGGACAACCTGGTGGGGGCCTTCCTCATCGGAGCGATTCCGTCGGGTTCGAAGGACCCCTACGGCCTGCGGCGGGCCGCTGCGGGCCTTGTGCGACTCGCGCTGGAGCGCGGATGGGATCTGCAGCCCGCCGACGTGCTCCTGCCCGCCGCCGCGCGCTTTCGCGAGCAGGGCGCAGATCTGGAACTACCCGATGCCGATGCCGTTGCCGGGCTCACCGGCTTCATCGGCGACCGGCTCGCCCACCACCTCGGGCAGGAGGGTGTGGGCGCCGATGCCGTGCGCGCGGCGATTGGCGCCGCCCCCGGGGGGCTCGCCACGACGGCGGCGTGGGCACGGGGCCTTGACGCCCTTCGTGATGACCCCGCGCTGGCCCGGGCATCCACCGCGGCCACGCGCTGCCGCCGGATCATCGCGAAGTCCGACACCGGAACCGACGGCTTCTCCTCCGCGGGCGACCCCGGCGAGGACGCCCTCGACACGGCCCTCGCCGCAGCGGCGCCGATCGTGCAGCAGGCGCGAGCCGCGGGCGACGTCCGCGCGGCGGTTCTGGCCGCCGTCGACCTGGCCGTGGGCGTCGACGCGTTCTTCGAGGCGGTCATGGTGAATGCCGACGACCCGGGGGGTCGCTCGCGGCGACATGCGCTGGTACGCCGGGCGTGCTCGATCTACGACGCGGTGGCAGACTTTCCCGCGCTCGTCCTTTCCGGGGGAGAGGCGACGTGAATCCCGTGAAGATGGTCTACGCGTTCAGCGAGGGGTCCCGTGCGATGCGCGACCTCCTCGGCGGCAAGGGCGCCAACGTGGCCGACATGACCCGGCTGGGCCTCCCGGTGCCCCCGGGGTTCACGGTCACCACCAGGGCGTGCACGCTGTATCTCGCCGACGGGCACACGTTTCCCGCCGGCCTCGACGCCGAGATCGACCAGCACCTGTTGGCACTTGAGGCCACCTCGGGAAAGCGCCTGGGTGATTCCGACGACCCCCTGCTGGTGTCGGTGCGCAGCGGTGGGCGGTTCTCGATGCCCGGCATGATGGACACCATCCTGAATCTGGGCCTGAACGATGAGAGCGTCGAGGGGCTCGTCGCGCGTACGGGCAACCCGCGTTTCGCGTACGACTCCTACCGGCGATTCATCCAGATGTATGGCGACGTCGTATCCGGGGTGGAAAAGCATCACTTCGAGCAGGCGTTGGACGCTCTGACGGGGGAACGCGGCGTCGCGACCGATGCGGATCTGAGCGCCGACGACCTGCGGGGCCTTGCCAGCACCTTCAAGGCGATCTACCAGGAGCACCGAGGGGATGTCTTTCCGCAGGACCCCCGCGCGCAGCTCGACGGCGCCATCCGCGCGGTGTTCGAGAGCTGGGAGAACCGTCGGGCGTACGACTACCGGCGCCTGCACGGAATCTCCCACGACCTCGGCACGGCCGTGAGCATCCAGCGCATGGTCTTCGGCAACACGGGCGAGCGATCCGGCACGGGCGTGGCCTTCACCCGCAACAACGTGACCGGGGAGAGCGACAAGCCGTTTGGCGACTTCCTCATGAACGCCCAGGGCGAGGACGTGGTGGCGGGCATTCGCACCCCCCGGCCCCTGGAAGAGCTTCAGGCGGTGCTTCCCGAGGCGTTCACCGAGCTGATGGACACCATGGCCCTGCTGGAGTGCACATATCTGGACATGCAGGACGTGGAGTTCACCATCGAGGATGGTCGCCTCTACATGCTGCAGACTCGCGACGGAAAGCGCGGCGCCTTGGCCGGCGTGCGAATCGCGGTGGACCTGGTGGACGAGGGGCTGGTCACGGAACAGGACGCCCTCGCGCGCCTGGTGGACGCATCGCAGGTGCCCCAGTTGCTCTTGCCGCAACTGGATTCGGATTCTGCTGGCCCGCCCATCTCGAGTGGTGTCAACGCATCACCGGGTGCCGCGGTGGGCGCGATCGTCCTGTCGGCCGACGAGGCCGAGCGACGTGGGGCGGCGGGGCAAAAGGTCATCCTCGTCCGGGATGAGACCACGCCGGACGACCTGCACGGCATGATCGGCGCGCAGGGCATCATGACCGCCCGCGGCGGGAAGACCAGCCACGCGGCGATCGTGGCCGTGGGCATGGGGCGACCCGCCGTCTGCGGTGTGCCCGACCTCGAGTTCGCCGATGACGGCGCGGGTATCCGTATCGCCGGCCACCAGTTTGCCGAGGGCGACATCATCACCATCGACGGCTCAACCGGACGGGTCTACCCGGGGTCACAGCCGCTGCGCGACCCGGACCTGCACAACCCGTATCTGGAACGGGTTCTGGAGTGGGCCGACCGAGCCCGGGTCCTCAAGGTGCGCGCGAACGCCGACAATCCCGAGGACGCTCGCCGGGCCCGCGACTTCGGGGCCCAGGGTATTGGCCTGTGCCGCACCGAGCACATGTTCTTCAGCGAGGACCGCGCTCCGATCGTGCGGGCGATGATCATGGCCGAGGACGACGCCGAGCGTGATCGCCTCCTCGCCCTGCTGCGCCCCTTCCAGGAGGACGACTTCACGGGAATCTTCCGCGAGATGCGCGGCCTGCCCGTGACCATCCGCCTGCTCGACCCGCCACTGCACGAGTTCCTTCCGAGCCTCGTGGACGCAACGCTGAAGGCGGACCAGGCGAGCCGGGCCGGGCATCGCGACCCCGAGCTCGACGCGCAGTTGCTCCGGGTGCAGCAGTTACACGAGCTCAACCCCATGCTCGGAACCCGCGGCTGTCGTCTGGGCCTTGAGTTCCCCGGCATCTACCGCATGCAGGTGGCAGCGATCATGACCGCTGCCGTCGCCGTGCGCGACGAGACCGGGGAGGCGCCGCTCGTCGAGATCATGATCCCACTGGTGGCATTCGCCGAGGAGCTTCGCCTGGTTCGCGAGATGGTGATCTCGGAGGCCGAGGCCGTCCTCGATGCGGCCGGTGGCGAGCGCATCGAGTACCTCGTCGGCACCATGATCGAACTTCCGCGCGCCGCGCTCACCGCCGATGCCCTTGCCCGGGATGCGCAGTTCTTCAGCTTCGGAACCAACGACCTCACGCAGACGACGCTGGGCTTCTCGCGCGACGACGCCGAGGGGCGCTTCCTCACGCGATACCTGCAGCAGAATGTGCTGGCGTCCAACCCCTTCGAGACGCTGGATGTTGATGGCGTGGGCCAGCTCATCCGGATCGCCAGGGATCGCGCCCGCCCGGTGCGACCGGACATCAAGTTGGGAATCTGCGGCGAGCACGGGGGAGACCCCGCGTCGGTGGCGTTCTGCCATCGGGTGGGTCTCGACTACGTGTCGTGCTCCCCGTTCCGTGTGCAGGTTGCCCGAATCGCCGCAGGGCAGGCGGCACTCGCGGGCACCCACGGCGAGGGCGCATAGAGCCGCCCATGGCGAGGGGGCGGTGTAGCATCGCCCTTCGCGCGTCGTACCCCGGAGGAATGCGCCATAGCCACTGAAGAGCGTCATCGGCTCGGCAGCCTGGGTGACCTGATCGAGATGCTCGGGGACGGCCGGCAGGTGGAAGCCCTGCACGACGCCGGCGAATGCGGCCCGACCCCGGATGACGATCATCTCCTCGCGGCGACGCACGAGCCTGAGCCCTCTTCAGGTGCGGGTGCAGGACGATCACGACCGCATGTATCGCGTGGAGCTGATCGACGTGCGTCGTGGTGGCAACCGTATTGAAGGCGCTCTCGACGTCGCCCCGGCCATCCCCCGGGATGTCGATGGGCTCACCGTCAGGATCGGCGGGGTCAGAGACCCGAAGAGGATCGACGATGCCCTCACCGGGCCGTGGGCATTCCCATTCCCGCTGACTCAACCGGCCCCCACGCCGGCATGACGTACCGCCCCCCGACGGGGGTGCAGCCGCGGTGAGGGAGCCCCCCCTCGACCCACGCGCGGCCCGCGCCGCCGATGCGGTTCGTGACATCGCGGAAGAGCCCTGCCCGCTTCGTACCGCGTTCCAGCGCGATCGCGATCGGATCATCCACACCAAGGCATTCCGGCGGCTCAAGCACAAGACCCAGGTCTTCATCTCTCCGGAGGGCGACCACTACCGCACCCGGCTCACCCACACGCTCGAGGTGTCCGCGATCGCGCGCACCGTGGCGCGGGCCATGGCCCTGAACGAGGACCTGGTCGAGGCCATCACCATGGGGCACGATTTGGGCCACGCCCCGTTCGGCCACGCCGGGGAGCATGCGCTCGACGAGGTCCTGCAGGCGCGGTACGGGCGCGGGTTCCAGCACAACGAGCAGAGCGTGCGGGTGGTCGAGGTGCTCGAGCGTGATGGGCGCGGGCTCAACCTGGCGCGCCAGGTGCGCGATGGAATCCGCCATCACACCGGAAGTGGCTGGCCAGCCACCATGGAGGGGCAGATCGTGCGTCTGGTCGATCGCATCGCGTATGTGAACCACGACATCGACGACGCGGTGCGGGCCGGAATCATCACGGACGCCGATCTGCCGCTCCCCGAGATCGCTGTGCTCGGGACCACCACATCGCAGCGCATCACGTGCCTGGTCACCGACATCGTCGACGCCTCCGGGGACGGCGACGAGATCCGGCAGACGGATGAGGTGGGGGAGGCCTTCCGATCGCTTCGGCGATTCATGTTCGACGAGGTGTATCTGGCGCGGCCCGCGGCCGACGAGGCCGACCGCGCGCGGTACGTGGTGCGGAGCCTGCTCACCGCATATCTGGACGACCCCTCGCTGTTGCCGGCGGATGGGGATCCTGACCCCGTCACGCACGCCACCGACTTCGTATCGGGAATGACGGACCGTTACGCCCTGCGCGCATACCACGAGATGTTCATCCCGCACGAGGGCCCTCTCTGATGCCGCGTATCGATGACGCCAGCATCGATGAGGTACGACGCACGGCCGACCTGGTCGAGCTCGTGCGCGGCCAGGTGCAACTGGCACGCCGCGGTGGCAGGTGGTGGGGCAGGTGTCCGTTCCACGATGAACGCACGCCATCGTTCTGCCTCATCCCGCCCGAGAACAGCACCTACTACTGCTACGGATGCGGTGCGACGGGGGACAGCTTCACCTGGATGCAGCAGCGCGAAGGCGCGGGCTCCTTCATGGAGGCGGTGGAGCAGTTGGCCGACAGGTTCGGGGTGGACCTGCGCTATGAGATCTCGTCTCCGCAGGAGGAGGCTCGGCGGCGTGAGGCGGAGCGCGCCCGTGAACTGCTCGACCGCGCGGCCGCCTTCTACGTGGCCACGCTCTGGCAGTCAGACGAGGCGGCCGAGGCCCGGGAATACCTGATGGGACGGGGATTCCCCGAGGCGTTGTTGCGGCGCTTCCGCGTTGGATGGGCCCCGCGGATCGGCACGGCCCTCGCCGGGCGCGCCATCCGGGAGGGATTCTCCCGCGAGCAGGTCGTGCAGGCCGGTCTGGCCCGAATGCGTGGCGGCGTGGCCCAGGACTTCTTCACCGGACGCATCACGTTCCCCATCACCGATGCCCGGGGTCGGGTTCAGGGCTTCGGGGCACGCACGATGGACCCCGACGAGCACGCGAAGTACGTGAACTCCGCCGAGGGGGAGCGGTTCCATAAGAGGGAGCTGTTGTTCGGGCTCGATCTGGCCCGCCAGGCCGCGGCCAAGGCAGGGTTCGCCGTGGTCAGCGAGGGGTACACCGATGTGCTGGGCCTCCACCTGGCCGGTATCGAGGGTGCGGTGGCGTGCATGGGTACGGCGCTCACAACGGCCCAGCTGCGCCTGCTGGCACGTGTGGCGCCAGAGGTACGGCTGTGTTTCGATGCGGACCAGGCCGGTGAGGAAGCTGCTCGTCGCACCATCGAGGCCGCCGAGTCCGTGCCGGTGCGGCTGGCTGTCGTGGCGCTCCCGCCCGGGTCCGACCCCGGGGATCTTGCGGCAACAGGGGAGGGGAGAGCACGCCTCGAAGCCGCGGTGTCGGGTGCCGACCCGCTGGTCCCGTGGCTTGTCGATCGCCGGATCGCACGCGCGGGGGATTCGCCGGCCGAGCGAGACCGCGCGCTGGCCGACCTTGCCACGCTTCTGGAGCTGTTTCCGGAGTCGGCCGACAAGGACGAGGCGCTTCGCAGGGTGACGGGCCTCGGCGTGTCCCCTGCGCTGTTCGATCGGTTCCTGCGGCGAGTGCAGGGCGCGTCCGGCACGTCGACGCGGGCATCGCGCCGTACAGCTCAGCCCGCACCAGCTCCCCTTGCGCGCCCGTCCCTCGAGGAGCAGCGCGAACGCCGGCTGCTGGGTCTCGCCCTGGCCGTGCCCGGACCGGGCCGCGAGATCCTGGGTGCGATGAACGAGGCTCACCTCGCCACCGATGCGCATCGGGCGGCGCGAGCGCTCATCCTGGCTGGGGATGACGACTGGCCACCGGACCTCGCGAGCCTGTCCGCCGTACTGCGCGCCGAGGCCGCAAGCGGGGGTACGGTGGACGAACTGCGCGATGCCTATTACCGCGTGGAGAAGAGAGCCCTGGAGCGCAAAATGACGGCCGCGCGCGCGACGGGGGACGATGCCGAATACCTGCGCCTGCAGGCCATGATCAAGCGAATCGAGGGTGCGCTACGGGGCGCCGCCTGATCAGGTGACCAGCGCCGCGGCGCGGGCGTGACAGGGCTTCCCGTCCACCGCGCCCCGAGCATCCGACGCGATCAGGTGTCCGCCCATGCCGTCCGGCCGCCTGGCTGGCGGGCCGATCCAGCCGATTGACGGTGCCCGCCCCAGCACCTCTGCGCGCGCGGCCCACACCAGAATCCTCGCCAGCGCGAGGGCGCCCAGGCTCACACCATCCGGGCGACCCCTGGACACGACGTACGCGTGGTGTGCATCAAGGCACGCCACCAGGGTGATCGGGTCCCCGGGATCCGCGGGCTCCATGTCGATGCCCGCAAGAACCACGGTGGGCTCGGTGCCGTCGTCGGCGACAGCGCGCAGAGCGGGGCGCATGGCCACCAGGCGCTGCGAGACGGCGAGCCCGATCGCGCGCGCCGCCCCCGCGAGTTCGGGGTCGAGAGCGGCGCGCGGATCGCTGCCGGGTGCATATGCAAGCCCCACTGCGCGATGCGTGGCGGCGGGGGCTGGTGCTAGGCGGCCGCCTCGGCGTCAGCGGAGTTCGGAGCGTCGGTGGTCACCTCGGTGAAGGTGAACTCATCCGGCTCTCCGCCGAGTCGCTCGCGCACGATCCAGTAGACGAGCGCTCCGATTCCGACAAGGGCGAGCAACTTAATCAAGGTCTTCATTCTCGGAGCCTCTCCTCGGATGCAGGGCGGTGCGAACGCTAACACGCCGGGCCCGGGGCGTGACGTGGTGTCAGGGGGCTCCGAAGCCGGGCGTTCCGTCTCTCATCCCGAGCGGTGTCGGGCCCGGGGTCAGCCGGAAATCCGGCGCGAATGACTGATTCGTGGGTGAGGGCGTGCCACGACACCGCTCGGGGAGTTCGATCAGGCCCTCCCGCGCTCGGGGACCAGGACCACCTTTCCCACCACGGCATCCGATGCCACGAGCCTGTGGGCCACTGCGGCCTCCGATAGCGGCATGACCGCGTACACGACCGGTTCGAGAGCGCCGCTTGCGATGAGGGGCAGGCCCCAGTCCGTGAAGGCGCTCACGATGTCGGCTTTCTCGGCAGGCGTCCGGCCACGGAGAGTCGAGGCGATGACGGTGGCCTGCAGGGGGAGCAGCGCGCCCAGATCCACCTCTGCGGTGCGCCCGCCCACCAGCCCGGTGAGGATGATTCGCCCGCTGCGGGAGAGCGCGGCAACGTTCTCCTTCCAGTACGCGGCTCCAACGAGGTCGACGATGACATCGGCTCCACGACCGTCGGTCAGCCCCCGGACGTCGTCGGCGAAGCGGCCATCAGCAGATCCGATGCCCGTCGCTCCCCATGTCTCGGCGGTGCGAGCGCGCGCGGGGTCACGCGAGGTGCCGATGCAGGTGGCGCCGAGGGCCCTGCAGATCTGGGCCGCTGCGGTGCCCACCCCGCTCGCGATGCTGTGCACCAGAGCGGTGCCACCCGAGTCGAGCCGGCCGAGCAGGCGCAGGGACAGGAATGCCGTGAGGAAGACCTCGGGCACCGCGGCGGCCTCCACCCAGCCCAGCCGTTCCGGCATGCGCATTGCCTGCCCCACGGGCACGACCGCGAGCTCGGCATATCCGCCGCCCGACATGAGGCACATCACTCGGTCGCCGGTGCGAAACGGTGTCCTGGTGCCCGGGTGCACCTGCAGCACCTCACCCGCGGCCTCGAGTCCCAGGATCTCGCTCGCGCCGACGGGGGGTGGGTACCGGCCCGCGCGCTGCATGAGGTCGGCCCGGTTCACCGCGGTGGCGCGCACCTTGATGAGCATCTCCCCGGGTCCCGGTGTGGGGTCGGGCGCATCGCCGGTCACGATCACCTCGGGCCCGCCGAAGCCCGCGAGCAGTGCGGCCCTCATGCGGCCTCCAGCCGCTCCCTGGTCAGGCGCTGCCGTATGTCGAAGGATTCCTCCATGCGCGTGCGCACCGTCAGGCGATTCACCAACTCGCCCAGCGGACCGGCCTTCGCCGTGTAGACCACGTGGTCGGTCAGCAGCGCCCTGTCGGGCCCCAGAGGGTCGAGACGGTGCTCGTGTCGCCACGTGCGAAACGGCGACGAGATGGCCTCATCCACCACGAGTCGGTCGGGTACCAGCTCCACGATTCGGATGTGCCACTTCTGTGCGAACGGCACCGGGGGTGTCACCACCTGCAGATGGACCTCGCCGCCCAGCTCGAGGGGAAACTCGCCGTCGATCCGCAGGAACCGTGTTCCCGGCGGCGAGACGAGCGGTGCGTTGCGCGTATCCCGGTGGAACTCATACAGAACCGCCGCGGACACAGCGACTTCGATTGATCGGGTGATCACGGTTGGCTCGCCCATGACGGCAGCGTACGCCCGAATCGCCAGCGACCACGGGCGAACGGCACGCTTTGGCGCACACCCGCGATGGGACTTCATCGCTGGCAAGCGATGTGTGAACCGACTGTTGGGATCCGAGCAGGGAGGACACGCCTGGTGAAACGTGGATTACCGTACCCCCAATGGAACTCCTTCCCTCTGCTCTGGTTGTCCTCGCGGCAACCACCGTTGTGGCTGGAACCGCCTCCGCCGCAACCGTCACGGGCACGCTCAGAGGCGGGTCGGGAAAGCACGTCGTCCTGGTGCAGGCCAACGGCAAGGCCCGCGCCGCCACCCCCACCAGTCACAAGGGTGCGTTCACGCTGCGCGGGGTCACCACCGCTGGTGCCTCGTTGCACGTGGTCAACGCCGATGGTTCGTATCTCGGGCCAGTGGTCCTCAGGGCATCCGGAGCGCACAGCCTTCAGACCATCAAGGGCAGCGGCAACCTGCGCATCGGAGCTCTGCGCCTCCGCGGTACCTACGCCCGCGCCGTCGCGGCTCCACGGGCCAGGGTGCAGACCGGCGGCGCCTACGTGGCGCGGGCCGTGCGAGGCGTGCCGATCGGGGCCGGCAGGATCGGGCGTGTCACCACGTCGGCAGTACGCGGTATGAGGGGTCAAGGTGGCGACCTCGACCTCGACGGCATCGTGGGCGCATTCGACATCGATGACAACGGCAACTTGATTCTGGACAACGTCGATCGCACCGGCCGCGGCGGCACGCGTCCTTCCGCATCCACGCGAATCGCCCCGCGGTCGTCCTTCCAGGTGCCGGTTGGTCCCCCGTCGGGGGGTACGCCAACCGGCCCGCCCCCGTCGGGTGGAGCCACGACGACCGACGTCAAACTGTTCTCGAACTTCAAACTGACCGGGCCGACATCGCTGAACGCGAACATCACCACGTTGACCGACCTCACCGGGAAGATCGCCGTTGCCGTGCCGTCAACGGTCACCCTCGCAACGCAGGTGGTGGGTGGAGGCACGGCCACCCTTGACTGCCTGGGTAACACCTACTGCGTCTCGCACACCACCGATGGCGTGGCGTACCCGCTCGTCAACACCACCGCCGCCACCTACACGGGCACGCTGCTCAACCTGACCACGGGAACCAGCGGCGACGCCCAGATCACCCCCGGCGCACTGCCGACCGTCATCGGGGCCGGCGATGCGTTCGTCGAGCGGGCCGGCGGGTCGGGTTACCCGGCCATGCTCAACTTCGTGTTCAACACGGCCCCTGCCATCACCTCGGTCGCCACGTCCGCCGCCACCTATGCGGTCTCCTACACCGCCGACGGCAACGGTCAGCCCGCCGGGCTCGCCCCGAATCAGGGCTTCACCCCGTCGTCACGTATCCCGGTACCCGCGGACGGCAGGATCACCCTGTCGTGGTGGCGCCCGCAGCGCACGGCGACATCGGGTGAGCCCGCCTCGGCCGCCGGGTGGGTGGACATCGGGGGGCTGTCGTATTCGGCCGATTCCCCCAACGCCCTCATGCTCGGAGGAACCAGTTACGGCACGGGGCCAGGGCAATGCGCGCTCACCTCGTACTCGGGCACCACATCCAATGGCAGCGCCTTCGTGAATACAGGCACCGCAGGTGTGCTGGATCCGGCGATCGACGCACCTGCGAACCCGGCAAACACGCTCGAGTTCACCGTCGATGCCAGCGCCTGCTTCAGCGCGTGGGCAACCGCTCCGTCGGGCGCGGAGTTCGACTTCGACATCCAGGCGCAGAGCGTCTACGGCGATAACGCGGCACGCAAGCTGTACTTCGTCAAGTCCTGATTCGCGGACGTGGAGCCCCCGGATCAGGGGGCTCCACACACGAAGGCCCCCGGGCTCACCGGGGGCCTTCGTCGTGATGGGCCTCGTCTGCAGTATCTGAATCGCGCGTGCCGACCGGGTGATTCCCCACGGTGGACCGATGGCGTGTACAGCGTGCACCCGTGATCTCGTACGGCCCCGAGCGTGTGCAGGGGGGTTCAGCGAACCGACACCGTGCGTCGCCTGCCCTCTCCTGGTCAGACGGGGGGTCACCACGAGCTCCACCGCTGACACCTGAGCCGAAACCGGGCTCATTCTGGCTCTCGCCTACGCGGGAATGGCCCGTGTGCGGATCGTCAGCCGACAGCCCGGATCACGTGACGGCGTCGGTCCAATGCGGCCCATACGGGAGCCACAAGGCGATCGGTGAGCCGGGATGCGTACCTCGTGGCCACCGAGAGAGGACGATCGAGCAGACGCATCACGACGAGGGCCGCGAACAGGCCCACCACGGCCCCGGCGAGCACGTCGCCCGGGTAGTGCAGGCCGATTGCCACACGCGAGATCGCGATGGCACCGGCAAGGAGAATCATGATCAGGCCGAACCGACGGCTCACCATGAGGATCGCGAAGGCGACGGCGAATGCGGCCGAGGCATGGTCGCTGGGAAAACTGGGGTCGGCGGACGGCCCGGTGAACCACAGGTGCACCGACCCCGGGTGCGCGACGGAAGGGCGAGGTCGCGCCCACACATGAGAGATCAGCGAATTCGTCCCCAGGGCGAGCCCAGCGGCGACGACGGCACCGGCCACCCCCTGGCGTAGGCGCGATGCAGAGCCCGGCCGCACCGACAGCCACGCGCCCACCAGGAGCGCAACGACGATGATCGGGCTGGCCGCGGAGAAGAGGGCAAGGGTATGCGCGAGCCACGTATGCCCGCTCAGGTGATCGTTGATTCCCATCAGCGCGGAGTAATCCATGAGCAAACCCTAGGTCGCCGCCCCGTGATCGCCGGTCAAGCCGAGTGTGGTGATCAGGTGGTGATCAGGTGGTGACCGCTGCGATGGTGGACACGTCAACTGCGCGCGCACGGCACCCGGTGCCCCGGGAGATCCACCGCGGGTCCGGATCTCCCGACGCTCCCCATGGCACATCCGTGATGCATCGTGGGGCCTGCCGGTGGCGTCCCATCACATTGCCAAGGTATCGTTCCGTACGTTCCGCCCCTTTGCACCAGAGGACCGCGAAATGAACCCACGGAACACGCCACGTGTAGTCGCCCTCACGGTTGGGGTCGCCCTGATCGGAGTCATCACCGGGTGCGGAGGCGGCACTCCGTCCACGTCCACGGCGGCCTCACATGGGGTATCCACATCGGCGGCCCATTGGTCCTATTCCGGTGCAGAGGGCCCCGCGCACTGGGGGGGACTCGCCCGCGCGTACGTCGCGTGCGCGGATGGCTCGGCCCAGGCGCCGATCGACATCGTTCACCCCACCGGCGTTGACCTTCCCAATCCCGAGTTTCACTACAACAGCGGTCGCGCGGAGATCGTCAACAACGGCCACACGATCGAGGCCGTCCCCGCCGCCGGCAATAGCGTGTCGGTCAACGGCGTCACCGCCACGCTCCGGCAGATGCACTTCCACGCACCCGGCGAGCACAGAATCAATGGTGCCCGTGCGGCTGCCGAGATGCACTTCGTCCACAAGGGTGCAGATGGCTCGCTGACGGTGGTGGCCGTGATGATCAGAAAGGGCGCCATCGGCAACCCGGCGTGGGCCCCGTACATCGCTGCGCTGCGCACCCCGCAGGACGCCCAGGACGTGACGACGATCGACTGGCCGGCGCTCCTCCCGACCGGGAGGCTCACCTATCGCTACGAGGGCAGCCTCACGACGCCCCCGTGCACTGAGGGCGTCCACTGGTTCGTCATGAAGCAACCGGTGTTCCTCAGCGCCTCTCAGATCGCGGCGATCACGGCGGCCTATGACGGCAACGCGCGGCCGGTCCAGCCGCTGAACGGACGGCGCGTGGACCTGGACACGAGCGGCTAGTTGACCATCCCGCACGCGTTCCGAAGGCAGGACGCCTAGGGGCGGCCGCCCCAGGAGAAGACGTGCTTCGAAACGGCCGTCAGCGGGCCGATCTGGCAGGTCCCGGCGAGGAGCTTGCCGTTGGCGTCCGGGTTTGCGTGGCAGGTGTAGCCCTTCGGCCCGCCCGCGAGCGGATAGTTGTGACCGGGCGTCTTCCCCATGAGCTTGGCGCTCGAGAGATTGACGGCGTATTTCTTCGCGATCGCGCAACTGACGCCGTTCGCCGTGACGCCATACTTATTCCCGGCCATCCTGCCCCCCGTGTGCGGGAAGACCCATCTGGCGCCGACCACGTTGCCGCAGGATGTGAAAGTGGACGCTTGCCCGACAGCCATGGCAGATGCAGCCAGCCATCCGGTACCGACGACGAGAAGAAGCGCGAAGAAGGCCTTCATGTCAGTCATTCCCTCCTGATCGGGAGTCGCGGCCGGGAAGGGTCCACGTGGTTTCGAGCCGACGATACATGCTCGTGTGCCTCCGCTGTCGAACGGCGAGGCACCTGCGCAGCCATTGCCCACATCGCTCAGCTCGCGGTGATCCGCCCCGATTTCGGTGTGGTGCCTGCGGGCGATGGTTGTCCGACCGTCCGGGTCTGGTTCCGGTGGCGGCCTCGGGCTGACCCTTGATCCGCCTGTCGTCGGGTGACGAGTGGAGTGGCCGCCAACGTGTGCCGGTCCTGTGGGGATCCCGACCGAACCATGCACCCACGATCCCGCGCCGTAGGCCAAAAACCCCCATGGGGACGGTGGGAGTCGAACCCACACGAGGTTTCCCTCAGCGGTGTTTGAGACCGCCGCGTCTGCCGTTCCGCCACGTCCCCGCGGCCGCCAGGGCACGACGGCCCCGGCGGTACCCGGTCAATCCTCCGGAGTGATCCGGGCCAATCCCTCCTCGATCGCAACGCGCCGCGTGGTGGCGGCCACGGCAGGCGCCACGGCCGGGTTGAACACGCTCGGGATTATGTAGTCCTCGTGCAGTTCATCGTCGGAGATCGTGTCGGCGATGGCCCGTGCAGCAGCCACCTTCATGCCCTCGCTGATCTTGCGGGCGCGTACATCGAGGGCGCCCCGGAAGAGCCCGGGAAACGCCAGCACGTTGTTGATCTGGTTGGGGTAGTCCGACCGCCCGGTGGCCATCACGCGCACGTACGGCGCGGCGGCCTCGGGCATGATCTCCGGCTCGGGGTTCGCCATGGCGAACACGATGGGGTCCTTGGCCATGCTCTTGAGGTGGTCCACCGAGAAGCTGCCCGGGCCGGACAGGCCCACGAGGAGATTTGCACCCCTGACGGCCTCGGCCAGGTCGCCGCGGATGCCCTCGGGGTTGGTGTGGTCGGCGTACCACTCCTTCATGAAGTTCATGTTCTCGGTGCGACCCTTGAAGACGGCACCGCGGGTATCGCAGCCGATGATGTTTGTGACGCCGGCGTTGAGGAGGATCTTCGAGCACGCCACGCCCGACGCGCCGATGCCGTTGACCACCACCTTCAGGTCCTCGATGCGCTGGCCGGTGATCTTGCAGGCGTTGATCAGCGCCGCAAGGAGCACCACGGCCGTGCCGTGCTGGTCGTCATGAAAGACCGGGATGTCCAGCCTCTCCTTGAGGGCGTCCTCGACCTCGAAGCACACGGGGGCGGAGATGTCCTCCAGGTTGATTCCACCGAAGGCGGGGGCGATGGCCTCGCACACCTTGATGATCACCTTGGGGTCCTTCGTGTCCACGCAGATGGCGTAGGCGTCCACGTCGGCGAACTCCTTGAAGAGGATCGCCTTGCCCTCCATCACGGGCATGCCGGCGACGGCGCCGATGTCGCCCAGGCCGAGAACGGCGGTGCCGTTGGTGATGACGGCCACCATGTTGCGCTTCAGCGTGTAGTCGAACGCACGGGCGGGGTCCTCGGCGATGGCGCGCGCGACGCTGGCCACCCCGGGCATATACGCCACGGAGAGGTCCTCGCGCGTCTTCAGCCGGGCCAGGGGAACCATCTCGACCTTCCCGCCCTTGTGCATGCGGAAGGTGCGGTCCTCGGCGGACCCCACGGTGACGCCATCAAGGGCCGCTGCGGCCGCTGCGACCTCATCCTCGTTCTCCGTGCTGGTGGCGTCCACGACGATGTCGCGTACCACGCGTCGGTGATCGGCCTGCACCACCTCCATCGACGTGATGGACCCCCCGGCCTCGCTGATGGCACTGGCCAGATCGGCGGCAAGGCCGGGCTGACCCGCCTTGAGCTCGACACGGAGGGTGACGCTGTACTGCGCGCTTGGCGTGGCTGCCACGTGGTCCTCCAGACCGCTTGCGGAAGTGCGAAAGGATACTCGCACGATGCTGATTCCCCCCCGGGGGTGCGTCCCCTGCCGCGTCGCGGCTCATGAGATACCCGCCGATACACTCCCGCGCATGACCTCCGACACCGATCAGTCCCCCTCATCGGGAGCGGCGAACCCGGACGGGGAGATCCTCCTGATCGATGGGTTCAGCCTGGCGTTTCGGGCCTTCTTCGCCCTTCCCGAGAGCATTTCCCGCTCCGACGGGCTTCCCACCAACGCCCTGTACGGGCTTGCCGCCATGACCATCAAGGTCATCGAGGACGAGCGGCCGTCGCGTGTGATCGTGTGCTGGGACGCCCCCGGCCCCGTATTCCGACATGACACGTACCCCGGGTACAAGGCGGGGCGCCGGGAGACCCCGCAGGCCTTCCGCAAGCAGACCCCCCACTTCGACGCACTCATGGAGGCTTTTGGCGCGGTCAACATCGAGGCGCAGGGTTATGAGGCCGACGACGTGATCGGCACGCTTGCCCGTCGGGCCGCCGAGGCCGGGCAGAGGGTCACCATCCTCACGAGCGACCGCGACGCCCTGCAACTGGTGGACGACCACGTGAGCGTGCTGGCCACCGGGCGCGGGGTGACCGACACCACGCGCTACACCCCCGCCAAGGTGGAGGAGCGCTACGGGGTGCCACCGGCGCTCATGCCCGACCTGCGTGGTCTGGTGGGTGATTCGAGCGACAACCTCCCCGGCGTGCCAGGAATCGGGGAGAAGGGCGCGGCATCGCTCATGGGCAAGTACGGCACGCTGGAGGCCATCCTCGAGCATGCCGACGAGCAGACGCCCAAGCGCCGACAGTCGCTGATCGATCATGCCGACGCCGCGCGCATGTCACGCGACCTCTCCGTGATCGACGTGAACGTGCCCGTGGGTCTCGACCCCCTCACGGTTCCCCCGATCACCCGTGACCCGGAACGCCTGGCGGCCCTTCACGCCGCGTTCGAGGCCCTCGAGTTCCACACCCTTGCGCGCCGCATGGCGGATCTCGCCGGCGAGCCCCCGGGTGACGACGCTCCCGACGTGGCAGCGGAGGTCGTAACGGTCCAGGAGGATGCCGCGGAGACCGTCGCCCTCTCTCTTGCCGGGGCACGGGCGATCTGTGCAGGGCTCATGGGAGACCGCCTCGCGGTGGTGATGGGGGACGACACCGCTCGCGTCGTCATGATCGACCGGCCTTCCGACACCCGCATCCGATCGATCCTGGCCGCGGCCGCGTGGTCGGCCCACGACGCCAAGGCCATCCTGCGTCGGGCAGGTGCCAGTGTGCCGCTGCCCGCGCACGACACCATGATCGCGGCGTATCTCCTCGATCCGCGGCGGCGCGGCTACCCGCTCGAGGACGTCGCGGGTGACGCCGGGTTGGTCGTTCGCGCCGAGGGGGGGCCCGATGACGACGCCCGTGAGGCTGCCGCAGCCGCTGCCCTCGTGCGACGCCTGGTGCCGGCACAGGCCTCCCGGCTCGCCGCCGAGGGCCTTTCGGCGCTCTACCACGACGTGGAGATCCCTCTCATCGGCGTTCTCGCGTCGATGGAGGGCATCGGCGTGGCAATCGACGTGCATCGCCTGGCCGAGATCCGGGGCCGCGTGCGGGATTCCATCGACGAACTCACCGAGCGCATCCACGAGCTCGCCGGAGGCCCATTCACGATCGACTCACCGAAGCAGCTCGCCCACGTGCTGTTCGACACGCTGGGGCTGCCGACCTCGCGCAAGGGCAAGACGGGCTACTCGACCGATCGCGCGGTGCTGAGGTCGCTTGAGGACAGCCACGAGATCGTTCCCCTCGTCGGTCGATATCGGGAACTCGTGAAGTTGGACAGCACGTATCTGGCAGCGCTCCCGGAAATGGTCGACCCCTTGGACGGCCGCATTCACACCACCTTCAACCAGACGGTGGCGGAGACCGGGCGCCTGTCGTCGACCAACCCCAACCTGCAGAACATCCCGGTACGCACGGCGGTCGGGCGCGAGATCCGCGACGCGTTCGTGGCCACGCCGGGCATGGTGCTGATGAGCCTCGACTACTCCCAGGTGGAGTTGCGCATCCTCGCCCATTGTTCGGGAGAGCCGGCCCTGCGGAAGGCCTTCCGCGAAGGGGCCGACGTCCACGCCGCCACAGCGGCCGAGGTCTTCGGGGTGGCACCAGAGGATGTCGACCGCACGCTTCGCGACCGGGCGAAGGCCGTCAACTTCGGCATCGTCTACGGGATCTCGGACTTCGGGCTGTCCGAGCAGTTGGGAATCTCCCGCGCGGATGCCCGGGCCTACATCGACGCCTATCTGGCGCGGTACCCCGATGTCGAGGCCTTCATCGCCCGGACCATCGAGGCCGCGACCGCCGAGGGGCACGTCGCGACTCTCCTGGGGCGCCGCCGACCCATCCCCGAGCTGACCGCGCGCACGCAGCAGCAGCGGCAGTTGGGGGAGCGCCTGGCCGTGAACACCGTCATCCAGGGATCGGCGGCGGACATCATCAAGGTCGCCATGATCCGCGCCCACGGAGCGCTGGCGGATTCCGGAACCGGTGCACGGCTCGTGCTGCAGATTCATGACGAACTGCTGCTGGAGTCCCCACCCGAGGCAACGGATGAGGTGGGCGCGATCGTAAGCGCGGCCATGACCGGGGCCTACGACCTGGATCCCGCGCTGGCCGTGGACATCGGGCAGGGGCTCACGTGGCTTCAGGCAAAGGCGTGACACCGGAATGGAACCCCGCCCCGCCCGAGGACGGTCTGGACCCCTATCGCGTGCTGGAGGTGCATGCCGATGCCCGGCCCGAGGTGATTGAGGCCGCCTTCCGTGTGCTTCGCGAGATGGCATGCCGCGACGAGCGCGACGGCATCGCCTGGCTCATTCGGTTGAACTGGGCGCACCGGGTTCTGACATCTCGTGACGACGGCGACTGACCGGCGGTCACGCCCCCCTATAATGCGCGGTTCCGATCATCCGACCGGCATCGCCCTGCGTCTGGGGCCCTGCCGCTACCTGCAAGGACACCCACCAACATGAGCACCGAGCTGATCACCGACGTGGACATCGATCTGGAAACCCCCGTATTCACGCTCGACGGCCCCGAGTACGTCGAGGTCGACGGGCAGATGATCCCGAACTACGACATCACCATCCCGATCTTCGGCGAGGGTGACGTCGTGAGCGGCCGGGTCGTCCGGATCGACAAGGACGAGGTGCTCGTCGACATCGGGTACAAGAGCGAAGGGGTAATCCCCCTGAACGAGCTCTCGATCCGCAAGTCGGTGAATGTGGCGGACGAGGTCCAGCTGGGTGAGTTGATCGACGCGCTGGTGATGCAGAAGGAGGATCAGGACGGTCGCCTGATCCTGTCGAAGAAGCGCGCTCGCTTCGAGAAGGCGTGGAAGCGCATCGAGGCGGCGTCCGTGGCGGGCGAGACGGTGGAGGGCACCGTCATCGAGGTCGTCAAGGGTGGCCTCATCCTGGACCTCGGCGTGCGGGGATTCCTTCCCGCATCGCTGGTGGACATCCGCCGGGTACAGGACCTCGACGAGTTCCTCGGCACGAAGCTCGAGTGCAAGGTCATCGAGCTCAACCGCAGCCGCAACAACGTGGTGCTCTCCCGCCGGGCAGTGCTCGAGCACGAGCGTCGCGAGGTGCGTCAGCGCATCCTCGACGACCTGGAGCCCGGCAAGGTGGTCGAGGGCATCATCTCCAACATCGTGGACTTCGGCGCCTTCGTGGACCTCGACGGCATCGACGGCCTCATCCACATCTCCGAGCTCTCCTGGAGCCACGTGAACCACCCCTCCGAAGTGCTGAACGTGGGGGAGAAGGTCAACGTGAAGGTGCTGGACATCGACCGCGAGCGCCAGCGCATCTCGCTGGGCCTCAAGCAGACGCAGGCCGACCCCTGGCAGAGCGTCATCGAGACCTACCAGATCGGCGACATCGTTCCGGGCAAGGTCACCAAGGTCGTCACCTTCGGGGCGTTCGTGGAGATCCATGCCGGCGTCGAGGGCCTCGTGCACATCTCCGAGCTTGCCGATCACCATGTGGAGAATCCGCGCGAGGTCGTCAACCAGGGCGACGAGCTCGAGGTTCGCATCATTGAGATCGATGCCGATCGCCGCCGCCTGTCGCTCTCGCTGAAGCGCGTCACGCCCGCCCCGGAGGGCTATGGCGAGGACTCCGAGGATGGCGGCGAGGATGGCGGCGAGGATGGCGGCGAGGACGGCGGCGAGGCTGTCGAGGGTTCCTTTGAGGACGCCCCCGTCTACGTCGAGCCCGCCGAAGACGACGAGCCAAGCTCCTAGGGGCGAGCAAGCCCCACGCCCCCCGGTCTGCCTTGGGCTGACCGGGGGAATCGGCTCGGGCAAGTCCGCGGCGCTCCACGCCTTTGCGCGTCGAGGCGCCGCGGTCCTGTCGGCCGATGACATCGTGCACCGCCTGTACCGCGACGCGGATGTCATCGCGGCAGTACGGGGGCGGTTCGGTGATCAGGTGATCGCGCACGACGGCAGCGTCGACCGCGCGGTCCTGGGGCCATTGGCCTTTGCCCAGGACGGCGGCATCCCATTCCTCGAGCACCTGCTGCATCCGCGCATCGGGCACGCGCGGGAAGCCTGGGTGGCCGAGCAGCGTGCCCTCAGGCCACCGCCGCCGCTTCTGGTGTGTGAGGTTCCCCTGCTCTTCGAGACCGGTCTGACAGATCAGTTCGATGCCGTCTTCGTGGTCACGGCGTCGGAGGCGGTACGACGCCGGCGTGTGGCGGCCCGAGGCCAGGAATTCGCCGAGCGCAGCACCCTGCAATGGGACGAGGCCCGAAAGGTCGCCGCCGCCGAGGGCTCGTATGTGAACGATGCCTCGCCCGAGGCGCTCGACGAATGGGCCGGCACGATCTTCACGCGATTCACCTCGGGCGTACCCCATGGCACGGCGTAGGAGGCGCCGCGCGCGCGGCCGAGGGCGTCTGCTTCTGCTGGGCCTTGCCATCGTGGGCGCACTGGTGGGCGTGGGTTTCATGGTGCACCGGGCGATGCCCGCGTGGTACGCGCGTGCCTGGTATCCGCTCGAGTATCAGGGCGACATCAATCGTGAGGCCAGGCTGAATGGCCTGGACCCCGCGCTGGTCGCGGCCGTCGTGTGGCGCGAGAGCGACTTCGACGCCGCATCCCGGTCCGGGAGTGGCGCCGTGGGGCTGATGCAGGTGCTGCCCTCGACCGCCCGGTTCATCACGTCGTCACCGAACCCGCCGATCGGGTCGGAAAGCGACCTGGCTGACCCCGCGGTGAACCTGGCCTTCGGTTCCTGGTACCTGAGGTGGCTCATCGATCGGCACGGGGGATCCGTGCCCGAGGCCCTGGCCGCCTACAACGGGGGGCCTGCGAACGTGACGGAGTGGAAGCGCCGGGCTGCAGCCGCAGGGAAGACGCTGCGTGTGCCCGAGGACATCCCCTTTGCGGAGACCCGCGCCTACGTCACCGACGTCCTGGACGCGTGGGGCATCTACCGACGTGCCTACGGAGACCGGCTGGCCTCTCCCGGGTAACCCCCGGGATACCGCCACCTCCATGCGGGCGCCCGATCACACGCTGTCGGGGCACCCGACGCCGCTGCAGAGGAACTCCGCCTCGTGGAGTGACCACCGCCGGAACCCGGTGAACGTCGGCGGTCACGTCACGAGATCACGATGGCCCAGGGGAGGGCACGCCACTCCTTCACGAGGCCCGCCTGAACGTAGGGGTCGTGCAGCACGTATTCGCCCACCTCCACGGGGTCGCACGGGGCGAAGACGATGGCCGCACCGGTCACCGGGTCGCCGAGGGCACCCACCATGAGCACGCGCCCCTGCTTCTTCAGCCCCCGAAGCATCTCGAGGTGCGCCTCACGGTAGGGTCCGCGCTTCTCGAGGATGTCATCGACGTACTCGTACATGAGAAGGATGTGCGTCTCGGGCTCCATGGGGCTCCTGTCGGGTTTCGGCGGCGGCGCATCCTAACCACGACGCCCCGGAGGCACGGTTGAACCTTGACGACGCCCTCGTGCTGAGCCACCAGGTGACGAGCGCCTCCGTGAGCGATGCCCTGGCACTGCGCCGTGGACACCGTGCACACGTGATCGGGCTGCAATCCGCTCGTGCCGGAACCGTCACGGCAGGCTTCGCGGCCACCATTCGCTTCTCACCGCGCCGAGGCGACCTGCCCGTGCACGACCTGGTGGAGGCCGCGCAGCGGGCCCTGGCCGATGTTCCGGCGGGAGCCGTCCTGGTGATCGCGGCGCCGGATGCGCCCACCGAGGCGGTGGCCGGGGGAAAGAAGCTTGCCGCCATCGAGGAACTGGGTGCTGCCGGTGTGATCGCCTGGGGCGCCATCCGCGATCGCGGCGAGGCCGCGGCCTACGAGATGGGTGTGTGGGCACTTGGCGACACACCGCGGGCCAGTGGTGACCTGCTGCAGGTGCTGGACGTGGGGGTAACGGTGTCGTTCGGGGGAGTCACCGTCGTGCCCGGCGACTGGGTGCACGTGGACGAGTCCGGGCTTGTCGTGGTACCGGCGGCCGATCGCGACGCCGTGCTGACGGATGCCCTGGCCATCGAGGCCGCCGACGCGGCCGCGGTCGAGGAGATCCGTCGCCGCGGCCGTGAGAATCGGGCGTTCTGGCCGTGAGGATCGGGCATTCGAGAACCGCCCGATCGCGGTCAGGCCGCCGCGCCGCCCTCGTCGGTGCTCAATGCGGCCTTGTCTGCCGAGGCCTTCCCATCGGCATCAAGCGCGTCGCGCCAGGTGCGCGGCAGCTCGTGCGACCACGTGCCCTCGCGCTTGCCCTGGTTGGGGGCGGCAGCGGGGTTCAGGCCGAAGAAACGGTTGGCGTTCGAGGTCTGCATGCGCAGCGGCTCCGAGGTTGTGAGTGCGAACGACGCACAGGATACCGGGGTCGCCCGGCGTGGTCGTCAACCCCTGAACGGGGGCAGACGCCCGCGCCACCAATTGGTTGCGTCATCGGTGGATGCAAGGGCATAGGCATCACTCATCAGAGCGGCATGACGAGCGAGCGCATCGACCCATTCCTCGTGGCACGTCGCGAGTGACGCCTCCCGAAATGCCCGTGCGGCCTCCTGCCACGGGGCGGCCCGCCCGGGCAGCGGGAGGTCGCCCACCTGACCGGCGCTCATCTTGATGGCATCGGGGGACAGCGCGGCACCCGCATGCCGGCGCACGGCCAGCCTGCTCGCATGTGGAGATGACAGCGCGGCCGCCAGCAACCAGGCATCGTCGCCCGCAGCCGCCAGGGCAATCACGGGGGTGGCGGGAAGACATCCTCCGGTTTCGTCCACCGCACATTCGATGACCCGGGTCTGGGTGGCCACCATCACCTTGGGCACGGACATGGCCTCCACCCACCCGGGAAGATCACCGGCGATCGCGAGACCTGCCGCGTGCACCCTCGGCGCACTCCACAAGCGCCCTCCGATGCGTGCGGGAACGCGCCCCCAGAGGATGCGAGCCGGGTCGATCAGCCCAGCGGTGACCAGGCGGGGCAAGTCGCCGTCAGGGGTGTCGACGAGGAACGGCAGCACGCCGTAGAAGTGCTTGCGGTGGCCACCGACGGGCCGCGCCATGTCGGACACGGTGCCCTGGGTCCTGGCCGTGCGGACCGGGCCCCGCGAGGCCGGCACCCATGCGGCGCCATCACGCAATGCGTCGGAATCGATCATCTCGGCAGCAGCCGGCGTCATATCCCGTCCAATGGCGCGGCGCGCGAGTACGCGCCGCGCGGCACCCGTGCGAAGTACGACGCCGCATACGGTGATGGAGGCGGGGAAGAGGCCCGACCCGTCGGTCCACAGCCACTCGGGGCTCGCCGTGGCCATGGCTCTGGCCCGAGCGCCCGCAGCATCACGTGCACTGAGGAACGACTGGGGCAGGATCATGGCGACGCACCCGCCGGGACGCACCACGGCCATGGCGTCGGCGAGGAACAGCGCAGACGCGTCGGTGAGGGCCCGCGCAGCAGGGCCCAGGCGGGCTCGGATAAGGGCCCCTTCGCGGCTGCTGCGGGAACCATGCCGTGCTGCGGGAGAGAGGAAGGGCGGGTTCCCCAGCACCAGATCCACTCCTCCCGCGGCCCCAATGCGGTCGATGAGCAGGTGCAGGTGCACAGGGCGGTGGGTCGCACGCAGCGCCCGCACGGCGTTCGTCACGCCCGGGCGGGGTGGCACACCGTTGGCTGCGGCGACGAGATCCTCGGGGGTCGGGATGGCATCCGGGTTCCATGTGGGCACGAGGAACGCGGCGCTCCAGATATCAGCCACCAACCTCCGGCGCGACGAGGGTGGTGGGGACGGCGGTGGCGTGGAGCGGGCCGTCCGGGCCAGGACCCGCGACAGGTCAGGGTCGTCACCGGGCAGCACACGGTAGGCCGCGGGCGGAATGCCACCTGCTCCGCACGCGGACCCCGCACCCAGCAGGGCGTCACCGGTGACGATCGTGGCGCCGTGGAGGCCCGCGTCCCGAAGCGCCCGCCGCGCCGCCCGGGCCCGACCGGGGTCGATCTCCACCCCCGCAAGGCACCGGCCCGCCATCTCGGCTGCGGCGGCTGCACAGACCCCCCGCCTCTCCAGATGCCATGAGATCGATCGGCCCGCTGCCAGGAGAAGGCCGCCCACGCCACAGGCGGGATCGAGAACGCGGATCGCGGCGGGGTCAGGCGCCTCGGCAAGAAGCCCGACGAGGGACTCCCGCACCAACCTGTTGGCCACGTGGGGCGGGGTGGGGAAGTCCCCGGACTCCCGCCGCGCACTCACGGCGGGGGTACCGCGCCCGTGCGCACCCACTCCTCAACGGTTCGCAGCGTGTACCTGCCGGGCCCGGGGCTCGCGAGGTCCGCGCCCGGGATGGCCTCGGCGAGAGCCGCGAGAGATGTGGGTCGCCAGCCCTGTGGGTCGTCCAAGTCGACCACCGCGTCGTAGCGCTCCCCCGGCGGGGCGGGCATGCGCACGATCACCTGCGGGTCGTGCACGCCGGCGGATCGCGCCATCTCGACCGCGGCTCCGATTGCGTGTTCCGGATACGTGAACACCCCGGGGCCGAAGTAGGCGTCCGCGGGGTTGGCCACGAGCAGCGCCCAGTCCATCTCGGCGACCAGCAGGAGGGGCCGCCTTGAGCCGGTCCACGCCCGCGCATGCACGAGGCCATCGTCGGCGATGCGGGTGCGGAACGGCACCAGGGCGTTGAGGGAGAGGGTCCAGTGCACCGCACCAACCTACCGAGGTACCCGTCCCGGGTGCGCGGGACCGGTGTCACGATGCATCGCCGGAGAGGGAGGTAAGGTTTGGGGCGATGCAACAAGTCCCATTGGAGCGCGTCATCAGCACCTCGCTTCGTCCCCGCCCCTCCTGGCCCACGCCGGAGCCGCGCTGGCCCTTCCCGGAGCTTCCCGCCCAGTTGTCCTTCCTTGCCGAGGTCGACCGGCAGATCCATGCGCCGCAGCTCGCGGAGCTGAGTGCGGAAATCGTGCAGAGCGGCCGGTGGCGCGACTACGTGACCGTGTGCGAGGAGTACCGCGATTACCGCTTGGTCTACGAGAACGACTTCATCGATGTCTGGGTGCTCTCGTGGCTTCCGGGTCAGGAGACCGGGTTCCACGATCATGAGATATCCGAGGTCGGTATCTGCGTGGCACAGGGCGCCATCCGCGAGCACCACATGCACCTGCACGCCAGCGACACCCAGCACGTGATGGGTGAGGGCCAGACTCAGCAGGGGCCCTTCGGCTACATCCATCGGGTGGAGTACGAGGAGGGCGCGCCGGCGGTATCGGTGCATGCGTACTCACCCCCCCTCGCATGGGTGGGTCAGTACCGGGAGCAAAGCGGGCAGTTGCTGCGCCTACGGCAGCCGGGCCGTACGCGACTCGCCCCGGCGTAGTGAAGTGACCGCCGCCGTTCACCGGGTTCCGGCGGCGGCGGACACGTCGCCGGGCGGTGTCCTCAGGTCGCACCCATATGTCCGATAGGGGCGCTCCCTAAGAACCGGTGAATTCAACCGGTCGGCCTGCCGCGAGAATCCCGCGGGGCACGGATGCAGGGAGGGTGTGACCCCTCAGGGCATCGCCCCGACCGAGGACACCGCATCGCGATGACTCGCAGCGCGCAGACGGTCGTGGCCGCCATTCTGAAACAGGTTCTCAGTCCTGGCCCGACTCGGTTCCCCGACGCCAGAGGTTCGGTCGGGATCCCCACCCGACCGGCATACGCTGGCGGTCACTCCACTCGCTCCCCGGCGCACTCGGCAACGGCCCGGCGCTCATCGGGCAGCATGGGGAACATCGGGCTGACGAGCACGGTCCCACCGGGGCGGGCGAGGCCCACCGCCGCGATCAGGGCGGCCTCAATACCATCGACCGAGGCCTCAACGGCGATCTCATCCTCGATGCGCCATCGTGCGGATCCCATTGCCACGACGGCTGGCGCCATTCGCCGGACATCCCGAAGAGCGCGGCCGAGCCGCTCCCTCTCCTCCGGGGACTCATGCACACGCCGGCCTCCGAGAGCGTCGTGGCCCCCAAGGATGACCACCGGCTGAACCGGCTGAAGCGCGGCGATCCCAGCCTGGGCCTTGGTCGGCGTGGCCGCCATGCTGTTGTCGACGATGGCCACTCCGTCAATGGTCCCGACGGGGCACATGCGATGGGCGATTTCCGGCGGCGTCGCAAGGCCCCGTGTGACCGCCTCGGGCTCCAGTCCAAGGGCAAGGCATGCGGTCGCCGCGGCAAGCAGTGCGCGCCGGGCGGGGGGAAACAACTCGGGCATGGGGCCCGCATCCACCTCACCACCCTCGCCACGCAGCATCACGCGTCCGTCGGCACTGAACGCGCCGCGTCCCACGGGGCCGAACTCGCTGAACTCCCACGTCGCGCCATGTGGGTCACCGATGGCCCGCCGTGTCGCCGGATCGTCCGCGGGAAGCACGGCCGCGTCGTCGCCCCGCTGGCCCATGAGCAGGCGTCGCTTCGCGCGCACGTATTGCCCATAGCCCCCGTGAAGCTCCAGATGATCTGGCCAGATGGCGGTGACGACGGCCACCCGGGGGCCGGGGGTGCCATCCATATGGCACAGATGGGTGGAGGTCAGCTCGGCCACGAGCACCTGCGCTGGGGTGCACTGCGCAGCGGCCACGGAGTGATCGGGCCATGCGTTGCCGGAACGGGCCGTGGAGCTCATCACCGGCGTTACTCCGGCCGCCCGCAGCAGATGCGCGACCATGTGACAGGTGGTCGACTTGCCGGCGGTGCCTGTTACGGCCACCACCGGGCAGCCCACGCGCTCAAGCAGCAGTTCCGCGAGCACGGTCACCCTGACACCGCGGGCCCGGGCGGACGTCACGTGTGGATCGATCTCGGCCGTCCACTCATCCACCACGAGCACGTCCTCATGGCCCGGGTCGTGGGAATCCAGGACGGTGCGTGCGCCGGCCTCGGTGCAGATGGAACGGGCGGCATCGGCGTTGGGCCCGTCGAATCCCACCCGAACGACGGAGCGTGCAAGCGGCACCGGCCCCGCGGTGCGCGTGGCGGGCATTGGCGTGCGGCCTATGCCCTGACGGGAAGCGTGCGCCCGCGCATCGCGGCCACCGTCTCGGCGGCGTCAGGATGCGGCAGGTACTGCGCGACCGATGACTGCGAGCGGATACCCAACTGCGTCTCGATGACCTCGGTGAGCACGCCCTCCCCGGATAGCTCCGCCGCACAGGCGTAGCGCAGTCCCATGGCATGCACCCTCATCCCCAGGCCTGCCTTTTCGGCCAGGCGCGGCAGAAGTTCCCGAACGTATGCCTGGCTCAAGGGCTTCCCACGCAACGTTGAGATGAGGGGGCCGGAGGGATCGAGCTGGAGCTCCTCGCGGCGTTCGGCCCACGCACTGATCTCCTGCGTGGCGAGGGCGTCGAGGCCGGCAATGCGATCGCCCACCGACACCGTCCCGGCATTCACATCGACGTCATCGATCCCAATCGACAGCGCCTCGCCGGGCCGCAGGCCGACGCGCCAGAGGATTGCCACCAGGGCTCGATTTCGGCGCCCGGTGCTCGTGCGCCGGGACGAGATCTCCAGAAGGCGGCGCGCCTCAAGAGGGGTAACGGGCGGACTCTGGGCCGCGATGGCCATGCTGCCCCCACGGTTGTTGACGAGGTGGAAAAGAAGCCGTCTCCACAACGACCGAACCACCACCGGTCAGCATAAGCCGACCACACCGTCGATAAAAGAAGGAATAGGGCGCACCCGTTCCCGCCGAACCCCGGAAATGACCAGTACTTCACGGTCCTCGACGGACCATTCACCATGGGTCCCGGTGCACTGCCCGGGGTCCTCAGAGGGAGCGTCAGGTGGTCGTCGGGCCTCCCGCGCGGCCGGCCATCTTGCGGATGGCCAAGGACGTGACGATCAGCCCAAGCCCGTCAAACAGGAACTGAATGCCGACGAGAAGGCCGATGGCCCAGGCGGCGGAGTTCGGGAACTCGGCGGCGATCAGGATTCCGATGAGGATCGACAGAGCCCCACCGATGCCGATGAGCCATGCGCCTTCCGCGCGGCCGTGGGTGAGCGCGGCCACCAGGCGCACGACCCCGACGACGATGAAGATGACCGCCAGGATGGCGGTAAGGCCCACGGTGGCCTCCCATGGGCGCACGAGAGTCCAGAGGCCGCCGATGATGAGGAGAGCGGCCAGAAGGCCGCCGGTGATCTTCCACCCGGTACCGGCGCCGCTCTGCAGCGTGGTCACGAGCCAGGCGATGCCCACCACGAGCAGCAGGATGCCGACGAGGATCGCGATGCTCACGGATGCGACGGCGGGTACGGCGATCGCGATGATCCCCACGATGGTTGCGAGGACTCCGGCCCCCATCAGTGCGCCTGTGGACTGTCGGATCCCCTCGGGGAGTTCTGTACTCATGCGGGTGGTGCTCCTTGCTCGCGGGCATGTGCGCACCGCGATTCTCCCAGACCTGTCGGGGGAGATGGCCACATCATCTCTGACATGCCGGGCAGGCCCAGGCGGTACGCCCGCCCATGTGCCAGTGCACGACCGGCGCACCGCACCTGCGGCATGACTCCTGCCGATATACGTAGGTGCGCTCTCCACGCCCCAGGCGCGACCGCGCGACCCCGGAATCCGCAGGATCCACCGTGATGATGCGACCTGCGCGTACGCCCTCACGCAGCATGCGGCAGATGGTTCCCCAGAGCGCCTGCCACTCCTCGTAGCTGAGCGAACGCCCCTCGCGTGCTGGGTGGATCCCGCACCAGAACAGCGCCTCCGCTCGATAGACATTGCCCACGCCGGCCAGCACCGACTGATCCATGAGCAGCGTGCCGATCGCCGCCCGGCTCCGTCGGATTCGCTCCCACACGACCGTGGGGTCGGCGTCGCGTCGCAGGGGATCGGGTCCAAGCCGGGCACGAAGCCGTGCCTCGTCATCGGCGTCCAGAATCTCGCAGGTGGTGGGGCCACGCAGATCGAGCGCCCCGCCATGCCCCACCAGACGAAGCCGGACCGCCCCCCGTGGTTCGGCGGCCATCTCGCCCCGGTGCGTCGTGAAACCGCCGAACAGCCCAAGGTGCACATGCAGGGTCAGGGAGTCCTCGAACCGGTAGAAGAGGTGCTTTCCGTGCGCGTCGATGTCGTGCAGGGTGCGGCCGTCGATGAGCAGGGCCCCATCTCGGAATCGTCCCTGGGGCGACAGTGCGACGACCTGGCCCCCCACGAGCAGGCGTGTCTGGTCCCGTGCAGCGCGGTGGATGGTGTGACCCTCGGGCACGCCCACATGATGAACCGCCCCGGATCGCGACGGGGGGTCTCCCGGCTGCTCATGGCTCCGTGGCCGCTCACGCGACCCGGGCGCCGATCTCACACGCAACCCACGGACGCCGGACCCCGATACCGATTACCACCCCGCCCGGCCACACGCGGGTGCGCGCAGCGCCCCCAACCCCAGTACATCGACGGCCGCCCTCGTCGTCAGTCCAGACCCGTCCGCGTGTGGATGGCAACCCCCGAGCGCTCGGCCAGGCTCGACAACTCGCCCTCTCCCGTTGCGCGTCGCACCTGCTCCTCGGGCACCCCGGCCTCGATCAGCCGCTGTTCCAGGCCCCGCTCGGCCGCATTCTGGAAGAACAGAACGCCGATGGCCACGAACGTGATCGCGCAGTGGGCGAGAATCATCACCGTCCCGGCATTCGCCTGGTCCTGCAGGGGGCTCACGCCCCACGCCGCTGCACCTGCCGCGTGGGAGTCGTACAACGGGCTTCCCGAGAACCAGTAGATGTTGGCGATCGCCACACCGACGAACCACACGCCCAGCATGTATCCGCACTTCGGACCCGTTCGAAACCATGCCGGAGGGTCGACGATGCGGTCGGTGATGGACGCCCACAGGATCACTCCGGCCACGAACACCGCCACCTGCTGCGCAATCCACAGGGCTGGCAGTGTCAGCACCTCGTGATGCACGTCGGGCACCAGCCAGAGGATGGTGGAGGCCAGCCAGATCAGGAATGCGGGGACGGGGTGCAACACGACGGCGAGAACGCGACGGCGCCGGCGGGGGCCGCGAGGGGCGCGCGGTATGGCCAGGAGGATCAGGATCGGAGCCAACGCCCCGATCAGCACGTGCTGCACCATGTGCGCGGTGAGCAGTCCGCCCTGCGCGATGACGCTGAGCGGCGAACACACCGCGAGCACGAGAACACCCACGCCGCTCCACAGAAAGGCCTGGCGACGAGGACGGTGCGTGGCTGCGCCCGCCGGCACCGGGCGAGTGGCGATGGTGATGGCGAGAACCGTGACCAGCGCGAGGAGCACTCCGGGCATCGCCCAGAGGCTCCACCAGGGGTCCGCCTCCACCCGGGCCACCGCGCTCGCGTAGCCGCCCCAGAAGTCCGACGCGCCGCCCGAGAGGCCCATCACCACGACCGACAGGCTCAGCACCGCCGCCGAGCACACCGCGATGAGGATGCCGCGCGCCGCGCGCGGCGGGGAAGTGGATGCAGTGGTGGACATCGGCGGTGACGCTAGCGCCAGCCGCCACGGATGACGACGCCCGGCGGGCCGCACGCGCGGCGCGCGTCTAGGGTCGGCCCATGCGTGACATCCCCATACGCGGCGACATGATCCGGCTCGGGCAGCTGCTCAAGTTGGCCGACCTGGCATCGGGTGGAGGCGACATCCGGGCCATTCTGGAGGACGGCGTGGTGGTGAACGGGGATCCCGAGCATCGCCGCGGACGACAGTTGCACCACGATGACGTGGTCGAGGTGGCGGGGGAGACCCTGAAGGTCGTCGCTGGCCCCTGAGATGAGTGATTCCACGGACATCGCCGTGGAGCCGGTGGCCTGAGCGCGTGGAATCACTCATCTAGTTCGAACCCGTCACGTCGCCGATCAGGAACCACACCATCACCACGCCCAGGCCCAGGGCGATCACCGCGGGGACCGTTCGGTCCCGATACCGGAACAGCGCGATCACCGCGACAACGCCCGCCGCGAGGCCTGTTGCGAGACCCCCGACCGCGGGTACCGCGTGCGGCAGATTATCCAGCGGCGTCTCGTAACGGGTGTCGCGGGGACCTTGAATCGACGCCACGAGCATCCCTGTCGCAATCAGGACGAAGGATACCCAGGAGAGGCCCGCCGCCCACCAACCGGGGCGGGTCCGCGGCACGAACCACTTCCGGAGACGGTCAGTCATCGCACGTCGCCGGGGGCGGTGGACAACGGTGCTCCAGAAGATGGCGAGATCGAGGATCGCCGTTGGGGTGGTGATGGACACGGCGAAGATTGATTGGAGGTGCGAATAGCCCGACCAGTTGCCGCCCACGACCAGTGCGAAAAACACTCCAAGACACAACGCGACCCAGCCCGCCATGGTGCGGCGGGCCCGCCGCGGGGAGCCGAGCGCGCGCGATCAGCACCAACGGCAGCGCGTACATCAGCGCGTAGAGGATTCCCCCGATCCACCCCTCGGGGTTGTCGACCACCGAAACACCGATACCGACCAGCACATGCGCCCCCCGCGAGGGTCAGGGCGCACACGACCAGCACACGTCGTGGGCGCGTCGCCGCCGCGTCGTGCGGTGCTGATTGCGTCTCCTGCAGGCGGTGGACGAGATGCGTGTGGCGCCTCCTTGCCCTCCCGCAGCCACGACGACACTGCGCGTGCGGCGAGGGTACACCGGGGGACGATCGGCCCGCCGCGTCGTTCGCGGCATGGTGCAACACTTGATCCATGGCCTCCATCGGAAACACTGCAATCGGGGCGTGGAGCGGCGGAAGAGTGTTGCCGCACTTCGGGATTCCCCTTCAGGACGCACGCCTGGAAGCCCTGCTTCGGCCGGGCGCCGACATCTGCACCGTCATCACGGCTGACGGCTATGGCGAGGGCTTCGCGGACCTGGCCGTGGGCCGGGCACTGCAGGGCCTGCCGCGTGACGACTTCGTGCTGGTCAGCGCCATCGGCCACGACTTCCTGAAGGGCGAGCGTCAGGGGTCGGGTGGGTACCCACGCTTCACCGATCCCTCCCTGCGCAGGCCCGACGCCTACCGCGACTACCTGTACGGCGCCGTCGAGGCCAACCTCGAGCGCCTTCAGCAGGACCACCTGGATCTCTTCCTCCTGCACAACCCAGACCGCATCGGCTACACCTCCGAGGTCGTCTGGCGTGCCATGACCGACCTGCGCGACGAGGGCCTCACCTCGATGCTGGGCATCGCGCCAGGCCCCGCCAACGGCTTCAGCCTGGACATCATCGGCTGCGTCGAGCGCTTCGGCACGGAGATGGATTGGGCCATGATCATCCTCAACCCGTTCGAGCCCTGGCCCGGGTCGTACGTGCTTCCCGCATGCGAGAAACACCACGTCAAGGTGCTCGCCCGTGTCGTGGACTACGGCGGCATCTTCCACGGCGACCTGCCCGACGAGGATGACCTGCTCGAAGGCGACCACCGCCGGTATCGCCCGCCGGGTTGGGTGGCCACCGGTCGGCAGCGCCTGGCCGAGGTGCAGCCCATCGCCGATCGCCACGGCCTCACGCTGCTGCAGTTGGCCTGTCAGTGGACGCTCGCCCAGCAGGCCGTGCACTCGGTGGTGCCCACCTTCATCCAGGAGAACGGCGACCACAAGACGGTGGAGGAGCAGCGTGCCGAGCTGGGCGCCGTGCCCGAGGAGATCCTCCTGACCCCGGACGAGATCGCCGAGATGACCCGCCTGGGGGACAACAAGGGTTCGATCCCGCTGAAGGGCGGCACTCCCGCCCATCGGGGCGAGCAGCGCCCCGATTCGTGGCCCATGGCTCCCGACCTTGACGCCATCGCCGCGCGGTGGGGGATCAACCCCGACCGCGACCTGGTGGAGCTGGTCTAGCGGCGGCATCCGTGCGATGAGCGGTGACCGAGAGGTCCACCGTCAGCACCGCGCCATCGGCGTGACCGGTCAGTTCCCGGGCGCCCGGGGCCGTCTCAACGAGCAGCGCCGACCCGAGTTCGCGCGGCCCTCGCGCCGGTCTGCCGCCATCCAGGCACATTGTCGCAATGGTGAATTCGCTGGCACGCACTACCAGCCATCATTCGGCGGTCGCGCGAACCCCTACGGAACCTTGGGATGAATCGCCTTCGCCGCACCCTGGCGCCCATCTCGGATGTCGCCGGGGAGACCATCGGCGACGTGCGCGAGCGGGCGGAGCGCCATGCCGCGCCCCAAGGCCGGTCCACCTGACGCGAGACGTGCGAGTTCGGCGCGGTCATCGTGAGCGCGACCCTTCGCGATGAGCTGCCGCGGGCCGTGCGCGAGTACACCGCTGAACACGTCACCCGGGCACCCCGCGCCGACTCTCCGGAGTGCGGTGGCAGACTGATTCCCGGGCCCGGTTCCCTGCCCGGGGATCAGGGAGTCGTCGGATCTTCGCCGCGGATGAGGCGATCGGCGCCCGGGGCACGTCGCAGCCGGATCGGTGTGATCGACAGGTTCGCCGCCACGCAGAGCCCGGTGACGATGAACAGACCGCCGCCAATGGCGATGGCGATCGAAATCGACGCGGCGAATCCGAGGCAGACCGCGGCAACGCCTGCTGTGACGAGCCCGTAGACAACGCCGGCCCAGCGATGGTCGTAGAGATCGGCGAACATGAGCCGCGTCCCGTCCGCCTTCTTGTCGACGCCACGCCTTCGAAGCGCTGACCACAGGATGAAGGGCACGATCTTGTGAGCGTGGCCCACCAGGGCCACGAGCAGCCAACCGCTGAACGCCGTCACTGCTGCCGCCACCAACGCGACCCCTGCGTGCTGATGCCGCCCGATCGTCAGCGCCGCGGCCAGGGCAAGGGCGGCGCCGACGACCAGCCACACCGCCGCCGTGATCACGAATAGCAGGTGCAGGTCGGCCTTCCGTCGGCGATATCGGATGTGCATCACCAGGGAGAAGAGGTGGGCACCGAGGCCGACACCCAGGATTGCCGCCCCGCACCACGTGAGCCACAGCAGACCAAGGATCAGCCCGGGCGAAAGCAGGAGCGCCCCACTGGAAACCGCCCACACGGCGAGCCACGCCGAGCGGCGGCGACCCGGTACATGGGCGAGGAGGAACATCGGCCAGAGCTTCTCCGCCACGCTGACGTAGGTGAGTCCCAACCAGGCGAACAGGCCGACACCGGCATGCGCCAGGACCACATGTCCGCTCAGGTCGAACCAGTTCCCGTGGCGGTCGATGACGTAGACGATCCCGTAACACGCGGTCACGATGAATCCGACGATGGCAAGGCGCAATCCTGCTACCGGTGGCCCTTTGCCCCGCACCGACAATGGAGCGGAAACGTTCACCACAAGCAATATGACGGCCAGTGCGGCGAACGCCCCTCCGGTCTGAACGACGAGCTCCTGCTGGGCGGCAAAGCCGAACGGCAATAACCACGCAGCGGCCAGCCAGCTCAGGAATGTGGCGCGGGAGAGCCATACCGAGCGCAACGGCCGTTGGGTGATCACCGGCGCGAACTGGTGGATGGCACCGAGAACACCCATCGAAAGGGTCGCCAACATGGCGAAATGCGCAGCCCCGACCACCCGGTCGTCGGTGGGGTCCACGACGCCGTAGGCCCGGGACCACACCAACGCCGCACCGGACGCCACCAGCCCAAGTGACGCGGCGGCCAGAAAGCTCAGGGGCACCGACGCAGGTGGGATGCCGCTCGGGAATCCGGCCGGACGTCCCTGCCGGTTGCCGCCGCTCGGCGCCGGCAACCGCGCGGGCTCAATTGCCACTGTGGCCGCCGCTGGTCAGTTCGACGGCCATCGCTGCTGCTGCTCCCACCGTTACCGGACCGCGCAGCGCCTGAAGCAACACCACCACGCCGTCGACGTGAATGTCGTAACCGATCTGGGGTGTTTCACCAGGCATAACCGTGGGCTCCGCGAGCGTGATGGCATCTGGGACCGATCATGCATTATCTCTAGCGACATATGGAACAATAGCGGCAGCGCAGGCTACCGGAGGGGGGGACCACCATGGCGACCATCGACGCCCGTCCGCTCATCGCCGCAGGTGATGAGCCGTTCGACCTGATCATGGCCACGATCGCGACCCTTGACGAACACGAAGAACTCGTCGTTCTGGCGCCGTTCGAACCGGTTCCGCTCGAGGCAGTCCTTGGCTCTCAGGGGTATTCGTACGAAGCGGTCGAGCTGGGTGCCGGTGACTGGCAGGTCACCTTTCGGAGGCAGTCATGAGCGGTGCAGACGAGATACGGGGACCGATTTCGATCGCGTCGAGCTGCGCGACGAGCCCCGCGAACAGCGCCGCTACTGCGACATAAAATACGCTCCGGGAGGTCTCTGACCCTGAGTTCCGCCTTGACGTCGTGTCTCTTGGGTCTCGTCTACGACCTGCGTGACGAGGACGTGACAATCGTGGTTGAGATCACACCGGGTTGCCGGCCCTGGAGAAGCCTTCCGAAGACGGCACGGGCTGCCATCGCCCAGTCCGCGGGGAACCCGGACGCGGTCGACGTGCACATCGTGTGGAAGACCCACCGTGGAGCCACGCGTTTCGTCGCGGAGAGGCCGCACGGCAACGCCATGCGGGACCTGCCGCGCGCGCTGAGCGGCTCTCGGATTGTGCGGTGGACGGCAAGCACCGAGACGTTCAATCCGGCCAGAGGGATGATCCTGGTGACGGTGCCGAAGTCCCCGACCGGGACCCGTGCCGGCGCCTGCACCGAGGGGAACCGGGCCCAGATCTCCGCCGCGTCGACGCACTCCGACACGGTGCATCGGCGGCTGCACGGCAGGCCCCGCCCGAACCGAACACCTCCGTCGCCGTCCGCGACCGACGCCTCGGATTTCGCCCCCAAGGCGTCGGTCTGCTCCCCGTGGCGATGGTACGGTGACGTTTCAGCAGTGCTTCAGACGGACCCCGGCTTGACAGGGAGGTGATATGCCACAGCGCTCCGCGGATCGCACGGTCGCTTGCGCCGCGTCACGGCGTGGAATCCTTCCCGTGGCCGGGTGCCGGGTAGACTCCGCCGCGCTCGCGGACACCGTCGGGCGCGGTCCCTCGCACCGAGTGACTCGGCATGCCACCCACGTCTGACGACCCGCCGCCGACGGACCCGCAGGTGCCCCTCGGCCCAGTTGCGACGCGCTCTGCCATCTGGAGCGGCGACGCGATGAGGCCTCCCGATACGCACCTCGCCGAGGCCGCCGCCGACGTGCTCATCCCCAGCGAGCACCTGGTGCTCCTCGAGATCTCCTCGGACTGGTTCGGGATCCATCGGGCCACCGAGGATCTGCTGCGAGAGCTGCACCACCACGGCGCCAGCGGGCCGCAGACCCTCACCGACGTCCATCATCGAGCGTCCAGCGACTTCCACTACTACAACCGACACGAGCGGGGGCCGGAGGCCCTGTCGGGGTACTGCGACATCTACGCGAGGATCCTCGAGGGGGCGCCGGAACCGGCGGTGCAAGCGGACGCGGTTCGTCTGTGGATTCAGTACCTGGAGCTCCTGGCGACCCGTTCCGGCGAGCGGCGGGACGAGAACCTGATGGTGCTGCGCGCGGCGCTGTCCCGCATGGCGCCGAGCCTCGAGGGGTCGCCCGCGCTGGCCGCGGCCGCCTCGTCGCGCCTCAGGAGGCTGGCGGCGGCCCTCGCGGCCCTTCCCGCGGCCCCTGCGGGCCCGGCCCTCGACGACGCCCTCGGCCTGTTGGGCACGACGCTCCAGCAGGTCTACCGCACATGGGCCTCGCGCGAGGATCCGGTCTCCTGGTATCGCGAGGTCACGTCCACCTCGACCGGCGAACCCGTGCCCGAGGCCATCGAGCGGATCTCGCACGGACGCCTGCGTGACCACCTGCGCGATCTCACGGCGCTCACCGGTGCGGGCGCCGGCCTGCGTGACCACGTGTCCGACATCCTCTCGCTTCCCGGCGACCGCGAGATCGTGAACGCCTACCTGGACGCGGCCCAGGCCATCGCTACCGACGCCGAGACACCGAGCGGCCTCCTGGCCCGCATCCATTGGCTCTTCCATCTCCTCGAGCAGGACGGGCTCGCCGCCGTGCACGAGCCCGCCCTCCGGGAGGTGAACCGCCTTTGCTCGCGGTTGACGATCGCCGGAGCCGACGAGGGACCCCAGACCCTCGTCCACGAGCTGTTCGCGCTCCTCCGGCGCGCCGACTTCCCCCGCACACGGGCGGTGACCGAACTCGTCGGCAGCATCGGGGCGCTTGCGGTGGCGAGCGGTGACCCCGACCTCATCGCGGCCCTCGTCGAGGAGATCCTCGGCTTCGACTTCGACTATCCCGGCTTCTCCGGGTTCACGCCCGAATGGGGCGTGCGGGTGAGCCCCGCCCACCTGAGGGGCGTACGGATGTACCTGCGGATGATCGAGGCGGATCCGCTGCTGGCGAGCCCCCTCATCGCCGCCCTCGTCGTGCACCTGAGGCTCGGCGGCATCTTCATCCTCGACACCGACCTCTTCCAGAGGGACATCTCGTCGCTGCTCGGGTGCGAAGTCGGGCCGGTCTACCTCCTGATCAAGCAACTCCTGAAGGTCTTCCCGGCCTACTTCATCGAGATCGGCGCCGAGGGCGAGCTACGCAGTACCTCGACCCGCCTCGACGAGATCGAGGAGCGGCGCGACCCGCTCTGCCACTTCCTGCGCAAACAGAGCCACGTGGACTGCAACCCCCTCCTGGCGCCGTTCGCGGAGGAGGTCTTCCGCTTCTGGGCGACCGGGGACCCCGCTCCCCTGGGGCGCTACATCCCCGACGGGGCCATGGAGGATCTCCTCGCCGACGACGAGGCGAGCCCGGGCCCGCGGGTCGTCGCGGCCCGCCTGGCCGAGAGCGAGGGCGGGGTCGATCGCATCCTTGCGCTGAAGTCGGCGGAGATCGACGCCCGCCTCGCCGAGTTCCTCGACGCCGATCCGGTAGGGCGCGAGAAGGTCTCCCTCCTCTTTCGCGTGCGGCGTGAGATCCGGCGCAAGTACGCGCTGGACCACGCCGACGCCCTGCATCGGCTGCGCGAGTTCCGCCGGGTCGACGCCCACCTGGTCACGGCGTTGGAGGAGGCCCTCGGGCGGGACGAGTTCGAGACGGCCCTGGAGGTGCTCCTCTCGATCCTCGAGCGGCTCCAGGAGATCATCCTGAGCCCCGGCCCGGTCGAGGCGTTCGAGAACATCTATCGGAAGCGCCACATCGCGGCCGGCATCCCGAGCATGTACGGCTCCTATCGCGAGGACCGCTTCGAGGCGGGCGGCTTGACGTTCCGCCTCGAGTCCCTCGCCGGCCCGCTCTTCGAGAAGGTCATCGCCGACGAGGAGCTGGGTGCGCTCGATCGTGATCGGCTGCGAGCGGTGGCACGGTGGCTTCACCTGTTGTTTCGCGCTCTTCGCATCGACGGCTACCGGGCGCAGGGATTGGCCCACTGCCTGTCGATGCTCGATCAGGCGGTCGAGACCGATGGGGTGACGGTCGAGCAGTACATCAACATCTTCCAGCTCACCTCACGCAGCATCGAGACGCTGGTGAGGGCCCGGGTCCTCGACGCATATGAGGATCCGGCACGGCGCATCGTCGGGCGCATGATCGAGCGGGGCGTCCTGACGCCGGCGCCGGGTGACGGCGAGTGGGCCGCGCTCAAGATCTCGGAGACGTTCCTCCGCGACCTGATCGCCGAGAGCCTGGGCCTCCAACGGCTCGACGCGCTCGTGGGACGCGTGCTGGGCGCCCTGATGGAGCAGCGCGACGGGCACCCGCGGGCCCCCATCGCGACGGTGCCCTGCGACCTCGACTCGTCCATCGTGCCCTTCGGCGCAGGAGAGGAGCCACGCGCGGGCATCATCTCCCTCGGCAACAAGGGCTTCATGCTCGCCCGTCTTCTGCATATGGGCTTCCGCGTACCGAGTGGCTTCGCCCTCACCACGGAACTCGTCCGCCACCCCGAGGGCCTCGCGTGCCGGGAGGGAATCCCCCTTGCGGTGGTTGCGCGCATCCGCGACCAGGTCGCCCGCCTGGAGCGTCTGGCCGGGCGGCGCCTCGGGGACGCGACGAACCCACTCCTGCTGTCGGTGCGCGCCGGTGCGCCCCTGAGCATGCCGGGGATGCTGGAGAGCTTCCTCAACGTCGGCATCAACGAGACGATCGCCGAGGGCATGGCCACGACGCCCCGATATGCATGGGCGGCCTGGGACTCCTATCGGCGCTTCCTACAGTTCTGGGGAATGAGCCATGGGCTTGAGAGGAACCTCTTCGACGATCTGATGAGCGAGGCCAAGCAGCGACACGGGGTGCCGAAGAAGGCCCTTCTCGAACCGTTGCGGATGAAGGAGGTCGCCAAGAGCTACCGGACGCTGTTGGATGACCACGGCCTGCGAGTGATCGAGGAGCCCTTCGCGCAGCTGCTGGCCAGCATCGAGCGGGTGCATCGCTCGTGGCACTCCGAGCACGCACGCCTTTACCGTCGCGCGCTGCACATCGCGGAGGAGTGGGAGACGGCCGTCCTCATCCAGGCGATGGTGTTCGGCAACCTCGACTCCGGCTCGGGCACCGGGGTCCTCCTCACCCGGCATCCCCACCATGAGTTCGGCAGCAGGGAGCCCTACGGTGACTTCGTCGTGCAGGGCCAGGGCGATGACGTGGTCGCGGGCCTGGTCGAGACCCACCCGATCACCGAGAGCCAGCGACGGCGCGAGGCCACGCATTCGCCGCTCTCGCTCGAGCGCGACTTCCCGGCGATCTACGGCAAGCTTGTCGCGATGGCGCGCACGCTGGTGCAGGATTACGGGATGAACCACCAGGAGATCGAGTTCACCTTCGAGAGCCCCCGGCCCGAGGACCTCTTCATCCTGCAGACGCGCGACACGGTCCTCGCCTCGGGCTCGCTCGTGCCGGTCTTCGAGCCCACGCCGCAGCTCGAGGCCGCTCGGATCGCGGCGGGCATCGGCGTCGGCGGCGGGGCGCTCAGCGGCCGCGTGGCACACACCGCGCACGACGTCGCGGAACTGCGCAGGAGCCATCCGAGCGACGACATCATTCTCCTTCGCCCCGACACCGTCCCCGACGACATCCCGCTGATGCTCAACGTCGACGGTCTGCTCACGTCGCTCGGCGGAGCGACCAGCCACGCCGCGGTGGCGGCGAAGAGGGTCGGCAAGACCTGTGTCGTCGGCTGTCGGCCCCTCCAGGTATCGGAGCGGGAGGGGCGCTCGCGGATCGGCGATCACGTGCTCGTGACCGGGGACCGCCTCTCAATCGACGGGATGGACGGCTCGATCTACCTCGGCGCGCATCCCATCGCCGAGGCCCGCGTCCACGGGCGGGCCCAGCAGTGACCGGTCACCACGAGGAAGGGACGACACCATGAGCGGCATCGGACAGGGAGAGGCGCTGGGGATCAATGGCCTCGGCCGCATCGGGAAGCTGACGCTCTGGAACCACGTGGCGCGCCGCCACTTCGACCGCATCGTCGTCAATCTCGGTCGCGAGGTGGGCACCGGTCTGGAGGCCGTCTGCGGGGTCATCGAGAACGACTCGACCTACGGGAGCATCCATCGCTTCCTTCACGGCATCGACGCCGCACCCTGCGTGAGGATCGTCGATCGCGAGGCGGGGCTGCTCGATGTCGCGGGTGTGCCGGTGACAGTGCTCCGCCAGGCGCGCAACCCCAAGGACATCGACTGGCGTGGACAGCGGGTGCGTGTGGTGGTCGACACCACGGGGGCCTTCGACGATCCGACGCTGCCGGTCGACTCGCCGCGCGGATCGCTTCGCGGACACCTGCTCGCCGGGGCCGAGAAGGTCATCTACAGCGCCGCCTTCAAGAGCAAGAGCGCCAGCCGATCGATGCCCGAGGACGCCGCGACGTTCATCTACGGCATCAACCATGAGGCGTTTGATCCTCGTCGGCACGACCTGATCTCCGCGGGATCCTGCACGACCACGGCCCTCGCGCACATGGTCAAACCGCTGCTCGATCGGCTCGACCCGACGACCATCATGACGGCGTCCATGAGCACCATTCACGCGGTGACCAACTCGCAGAGCGTGCTCGACTCGGTGCCCAGCGCCGGGGCCTCCGACCTGCGACGCAGCCGCAGTGCCCTGAACAGCATCATCCTGACCTCCACCAACGCGGCGAGCGCACTGGAGCAGGTCATCCCGGAGATCCGCGACGTCGGATTCATGGCCGACTCGGTCCGCATCCCGATCCCCACCGAGTCACTCATCATCCTCAACATGACGTTCCAGACCCGCATGACCGACGACGGACACAGCACGCTCACCGCCGAGATCCTCAACGGGTTCTACGCCGACGTCTCCGGAGCCGGCCTGCTGGTGTACAGCGAAGGGCAGAACGTGCCATCCGACGTGACCGGGGTCCGCGCGGCGGTCGTAATCGAGGGGGTCGAGACCCATACGAGAACCGGTTTCGTCACCCTGGATCTCCGTTCTCTGCCCGGCCTTTCCCCTGAGATCCGGGAGCACCTGGATTCCGGCGTGATCGAGGTACCGGTGACGCATGCCAAGATCTTCGGCTGGTACGACAACGAGTACGGCAGCTACACGAACCTACTCGGAGACCTCACCGAGCACGTCCACCGCTCCCTCGATTGAGTGCATCGCGTCGCGGTGGGGCGCCTGTGAGCGTTTCCCCGACGGCGATATGCCAGGGACATATCCGTCCACGCTCCGCCGCAGGGGTCTTCGCACCCGCCGTCGACGTCGTCCTGCGCCCGGAGATCGCGGCGCTCTCCACGCGGGGCTCGAGCGCCATCGTCGCCGTCAACGCACTCGCCCTCACCCTGAGGCGCCGCCGCCTGTCGGTGTCGGCGACGGAGGACGTGCCCGCCCGCAAAGGGTGCGCACGCGCCATTCCCGGCGCCCCTGATCGGATCTTGATCGAGGCGTCGCCGTCCGTTGACGTGCCGCTCCTAGCCTCCCCTTCATGGCTCTACGAAGAGGAGGAACGGGATCATGATGAATGGATGGGGGACCGGGATGGGAGCGGGGGGCTGGATCTTCATGATCCTCTTCTGGGGCGTGCTCGTCGCTGTTATCGGGCTGGCGATCACACAGCTCTTCCCCTCGGTGCGTGGCCGCGGATCCGCAGATGACGGACCCTCGGGCAAGAGTCCCGAGCGACTGCTCGACGAACGCCTGGCCCGCGGCGAGGTCGACGTCGAGACCTACGAGCGCCTTCGCGAGGTCCTCGCCGGGCGTGCCGATCGGAGGTGACCGCGATGACGCGCAATCGCATGGTCTGGTCCGTGACGCTGGTCGCGGCGCTCGCCGCGCTCGGGTCGTCGATTGCCTGGACCACCACCGGAGCCCGCGACGGTAACTGGGGCATGGGGAACTACGGCGCGGGGATGATGGGCTATGCCGCCGGCGACGGCGGCACACCGGTGAGTGACCTGCCGAACGCCCGCCGCCAGGCCGAGCGCTTCGCCGGTCGACTCGACCTTCGGGTCGGTGAGGTCATGCGGTTCAGCAATGGCTTCTACGCCGAGCTCGAGGAGGGCGATGGCCGCCTGGCGACCGAGGTCCTGGTCGATCCCCGCAGCGGCGCGGCCTGGTTCGAGTACGGGCCGGCGATGATGTGGAACACCCGCTACGGCATGATGCGGGGTGGCGGGTCCGCGGCGGGGATGGGCGGTTCCATGACGGGCTGGATGATGGGGCAAGGCGGGATGATGGGCGGCGGCGCCCCCGCCGACCCGACGTGGACGCCCGGCGACGCGGCCGGGCCGGTGCAGGTCAACTCCAGCGATGCGCGACGGATCGCCCAGCGCTGGCTCGACGCGAAGCGCCCGGGCGTACGCGCGGGCACAGCCGACACCTTTCCCGGCTACTACACGCTCCATGTGGAGCGTGATGGTCGGATCGACGGGATGCTTTCGGTGAACGCCTCCACGGGAGCCGTCTGGTACCACTCGTGGCACGGTCGGTTCCTGGCGAAGGACGGATGAGCGGAACGGCGGCGGCGCGGGGGGACGGAGATTCCTCCCTTCGCCCGCATGCGCTGGTCGTGGATGACGAGCCGCCGCTTGTGCGGCTGGTGAGCGCGTACCTCGAGCGCGAGGGCTTCTCCGTCTCGACCGCGGCTGACGGCGAGGAGGCGATCCGGCTGGCGCGTGAGCGCACGCCGGATGTCGTGGTCCTCGATCTCATGCTGCCCGGCATCGACGGCATCGAGGTATGCCGCCGTATCCGCACCTTCAGCGACGCCTACATCGTGATGCTCACCGCGCGGGTCGAGGAGGTGGACAAGATCGTCGGACTCTCGACCGGTGCCGACGACTACATGACCAAGCCGTTCTCGCCCGGCGAGCTGGTGGCCCGCATCCGCGCCATGCTCCGCCGCCCACGTGGGGACGAGGTCGCCCCGGAAGCCCGCCGCCTGGGCGACCTCTCAATCGATCCGCTCGCCCGGGAGGTGACCCGCGACGGCCACCCGATCTCGCTCACCCGTCGGGAGTTCGACCTCCTGGACGCGCTCTCCGAGCGGCCGAATGTCGCGTTCAACCGGCGTCAGCTGCTCGAACGGGTATGGGGTCCGACCTGGTTCGGGGACGAGCACGTGGTGGACGTCCACATCGCGAACCTCCGGCGCAAGCTCGGCGACGATCCCGGCGCGCCCCGCTACGTCCTCACGCTGAGAGGGGTCGGCTACCGACTGGGGTCGGGCGGATGATCCGCGCCCTCGGGCGGAGCCTCGCGGCCAAGCTCATCACCGCGCAACTGCTGGTGATCCTCGCGGGAAGCGCCACCCTCGCGCTCGTGGCGCTCCTCGTGGCTCCCGGCCTCTTCCACACGCATGTGAGGGAGGCCCTCGGCGTCGTACCCGCCGCCGTCAACGATCACCTCGACCAAGCCTTCGCGGACGCCATCCTGGTGGCGCTCGGGATCGCGATCGGCGCGGCGGCGCTGACGGCGGTCGCCGTGAGCGGTTTCCTGGCGGTGCGGATGCTGCGTCCCATCCGGGCCCTGGCCGAGGGGGCCATGAGGATCGCTGCGGGGCACTACGAGGCCCGGGTCCCCGACGCCGGCAGGGATGAGCTCGCCGTGCTCGGCGGGGCCTTCAACGAGATGGCGGAGTCCCTGCAGACCGCCGAGCGCCGCCGCCGGGAACTCATCTCCGACGTCGCGCACGAGTTCCGGACTCCGCTGGCGACCGTCGAGGGCTACGTCGAGGCCATGACCGACGGGACGCTGCCGCGCAGCGACGAGAACCTGGACGTCCTCGCCCACGAGACCCGGCGGATGGCACGGCTGCTGGAGGACCTCTCGAAGGTGTCCATGGCCGAGGAGCGGCAGTTGGGCCTGCGACTGGCGCTGTCGGAGCCGCAGGGGTTGATCGAGCAGGCGGTGCAGGCGGCGGCAGTCGCCTACGCGGAGAAGGGGGTGACGCTGGACGCTCACGCCGATCTGCGCTCGGCTCCGGTGCTCGTGGACGACGACCGCATCGCCCAGATGCTCGGCAACCTGCTCGACAACGCCCTGCGCCACACCCCGCGGGGTGGACGCGTCGAGATCGGTGCCGTGCGGCGCGAGGACAGCGTGGAGATATGGGTGAGCGACACGGGAGAGGGGATCGCCCCCCAACATCTCGAGCGCATCTTCGAACGCTTCTACCGCATCGATCCCGCTCGCGCGAGATCAAGCGGCGGCAGCGGCATCGGCCTCGCCATCGCCCGCGCCATCGTCGCCGCCCACGGGGGCCGGATGTGGGCCGAGAGCAGCGGTCGGGGAGGGGGGGCGCGGTTCATCGTCGCGCTGCCGCTCGCCTCCGGGCGCCACACCCCGCCGGGGCAGCCCGACCCCGCCTGAGCGATCTCGCGGGAGCCGGGACGCCGAGGAGAGAGGCGATCAGGTCTGCCATCTCGTCGGGCGTGATCGTGCCCCCCTCGAGGGCACCCGTGAAGGAAGGAGTCGCGAGAAGCTCGAGAGCATGCGACGGCTCCGTGACCATCGTGCGATCGCGACCGGCGGTGACTCTCCACGGTCGGCCCGCTCTGAGGTAATCGGCGACGGCGCCCAGCGGGCATCGACCGCCCCGGTGCTCGCTGTCGCGCCGCGGGTCGCCCAACCGGTGCCGGGGTGCTCTCATCGCCGAATGCACACGAATCCCGGTGGAACGCTGCTAATTCACGCTCCTCAGCGTCCACGAATGTGAAACCCGCATGGTTGCCGGGATCGCCGAGCCAGGTCCTGAAAGATTTCCCAAGGGGAAGGGGAGAGGGCGAAGCCGACGCGCGGATTCACACCGCGGACCCCTTCATTACGAGGTGGCTGCGGCATTTGCCCCTCATTACGGTCCGGGGCGCTGACCGCCGAGGACACGCCGATCTCGGCCGTGCGGCCTCCGATCGGCGTTGCTGCTGGTGGAGGGTCGTGTGTTGCCGGGCAGAGTGCGCTGCGCCCGCTCGGTCGTCGACGTAGAGGGGGTCCAGACCAGTCACGTCCACCGCTGGTGTGCACTGGCTCTACGCCGGTGCGGTGACGAGTTCCTTGAGCGCCTGGGTGACACTGTCGAGGGATTCCCGTGCGTCGCCGAATAGCATGCTGGTCTTCGGATCGGTGAACACGGGGTTATCGACGCCGGCGTAGCCTGGGCGCATCGAGCGCTTGAGCACGATGATTGACTGTGCTTTGTCGATGTCGAGGATCGGCATCCCGTAGAGCGGACTTTGCGGGTTGCTGCGTGCGTCCGGGTTGACGACGTCGTTGGCGCCGATCAGCAGCGCGACGTCGGTGCGGGGGAACTCGGGGTTGATGTCGTTCATCTCGACGAGCTGCTCGTAGGGAACCTCGGCCTCGGCGAGCAGGACGTTCATGTGGCCGGGCATGCGTCCGGCGACAGGGTGGATGGCGTACTTGACCTGCACGTCATTCGCGTCGAGCAGCTTGGTCATCTCGCGCATGGCGTACTGCGCCTGGCTTGCCGCCATGCCGAAGCCGGGGACGATTACGACCTGGCGCGCGTAGGCGAGCTGGATCGCGACGTCGGCGGGGCTTGCCGAGTGCACGATGCCGCCAGGACCTGTCATGGGAGCGGACTCGCTGGTTCCGCCGAAGCCGCCGGCGATGATCGACGTGATCGAGCGGTTCATGGCGGCGGCCATCTGCCTGGTGAGGATCGTGCCGGAGGCGCCGACGATCATGCCCGCCACGATCAGGCTGGTGTTGTCGAGCGCGACGCCGGTCGCAGCTGCGGCGAGGCCGGTGAGCGCGTTGAGGCTCGAGATGACGACGGGCATGTCGGCACCACCGATCGGCAGCACGACGAGGACGCCGAGGACGGCCGAGGCGATCAGGAGCGCGACGATCAGGGCCTCGCTGTGCGCGCCG
>ORJL011369396.1_pt1 | contig 69553 bp, 47 predicted proteins | sample 1779941 | NCBI WGS metagenome assembly ORJL01 (sample SAMEA104232317, study PRJEB22302) | groundwater metagenome | biome: forest; feature: aquifer; material: groundwater | place: USA | collected 2011-08-07 | depth 5.8 m | reverse complement strand
TGCTTACAAAATGGCCCAAGTGGCCCACCAGGCTGAGCAGAAGCAAGACCAGCAATACCAAGGCGAAAATCTTCCAACCACGTCCGGGCCGAGGCGTCGCGCGCAGGGGGGGAAGTGGGCCTGGGGGTGGCGGGACCAACGGAGGAGGGGCCGACGGAGGAGGGGCCAACGGAGGCCGAGGCGACAGGGGAGGCGGCGGGGCCGGGGGCGGTGCTGGCGGGGGGGCCGCCGGCTCCGAGCTGGCTACATTCGATGGCTCCAGATTATCCATAAGGTTGTCAGAAGTTAGCGCAGCCGACGCAAAGGGGCAAGAAGGAAGGGGCGGCATACTGCCGTTGACTCAAGGAACGTCAGGGGGGCGCCCCACTTCCTCCGTGCATTTCTCCCGGCGGACGCTATTTTTCCACGGCATGTCATTGCCGGAAACCATTGAGATCGTGCCGATCGACAAGCCCGCGCGGGCTCGGGTCGTCGTGCCCGGGTCCAAGAGCATCACCAACCGCGCCCTGCTGCTGGCGGCTTTGGCGGATGGCGAGGTAACCCTGGACGGCGCGCTTTGGAGCGAGGATACGCAGGTGATGACCGACTGCCTCCTAGAGCTGGGCTTCCGGGTTACTGTGGAGCCCGATCGGCGGGGAATCTGCAACCGCACCATCACGGTGTTTGGGCAGGGCGGATCGGTCCCGCGGGGCGGTACCGAAGCGCGGCCTCTGGAGTTGTTCGTGGGTAACGCCGGCACAGCAGCTCGGTTTCTGGCGGCCATGGTATGCCTGGGGCGGGGGGTCTATCGTCTGCACGGGGTGGCGCGGATGCACCAACGTCCGCAGGCGGCCCTCTTTCAGGCGTTGAGGGAACTGGGATATCGGATCGAGACGCCGAACGACCGGTTGCCCGCGTTGATCCATGGGATCGGCCCCAAGCCAGGGCGGGGGCGAGTCAGCATCGCCGAGAGTTCACAGTTCGCGTCGGCCTTACTGCTCTGCGCCGGGCGGGGCGGGTGGGAGATCGAGGTGGAGGGGGAAAATGCCGAGGAATCGCCCTATGTGGTGATGACGACTCGGTTGGTGGAGGAGTTCACGCGGTTGCCGGGGCGGTTTCTTGTGGAACCGGATGCTTCGAGCGGGAGCTACTTCTGGGCGGCTGGCTGGGTGTTGGCCGGCTCGCGAGGGGGTTCGGAGGTCGAGGTCGCTCAGTGGCCGAGCTCGGGCTGGCAGGTGGACGAGGCGTTCCCGAGGTTCCTCCCACTCCCCCCGGAGGTCTCCCGGCTGAGGAACTTGGGCGACAGCATCATGACCGCCATCGTCCTGGCTCCGCTGGAAGGGAGGCCGATCCGGTTTACCGATCTGGGTCGGTTGCGCGTGCAGGAATGCGAGCGTGTGGGGGCGCTCCGAGCGGAGCTGTCCAAGTGCGGCGCCGCTGTTCTGGAGGAGGAGGATGAACTGCTGGTCTCTCCATCGCGGTTGCACGGGGCGGAGGTTGAGACGTATGATGACCATCGCATGGCCATGTGCTTTGCGATTCTGGGGTTGAAAGTCCCCGGCATCAGAATCAAGAATCCTTCGTGCGTAAAGAAGACCTTTCCAGACTTCTTCCAGAAACTCGCGGCAGCGCCCCCCTCCGGGTTGGGGGCGGTGATCCGCGATGCCGCCACGGGCGAGCCGCTGGCGCCCGAGCGTCTTTTGGCGGATTAAACGCGCCGGGCTCCGCGCGCTCGTCCGCAACCCCCGATTTGTGATCCGTTATCCCCTATTTTGAAGAACCCCATCGTTATCGCCATCGACGGCCCCGGCGCCAGCGGGAAGAGCACCAACGCCAAACTCGTATCCCAAGCTCTTGGCTACGCCTATGTGGACACCGGCGCCATGTATAGAACCCTTGCCTGGTATTGCCTCATGAAGGGGGTGGACGTGGATGATCCCAAGGGCGTGGCCGCCGTCTGTCGGCGATGGAAGACCCGCTTGGAGTGTGTGGAGGGCCATGTGCGCCTTTCCGTGGACGGTTACTACCCCGAGAAGGAAATCCGTACCGCCAAAACCAGTGCCGCAGTGCCGCACATCGCGGCGATCCCGAAGGTGCGGGAGTGGATGAAGAAGACGCAGCGGGCCTGCGTTCAGTTCGGCAATCTGGTGATGGAAGGCAGGGATATCGGCACGAACATCTTTCCGGAAACCGACTACAAGTTCTACCTGGATGCATCTCTGGCCGAGCGCACCCGAAGGCGCACGGCGGAAGGGGTGGAGGAGAACCTGGCGGCGCGCGACCAGCGCGACAGCCAGCGGGCAGCCGCGCCGCTGATGATTCCCTTGGGGGCGATGATGGTGAATAACTCGGGGGAGACTCCGGAGCAGACCAGCGGACGCATTCTTGCCGAAATCAAGCGTCGGATGTCATGAACCTGAGCTACTTCTTGTGTTGGTGCGTGAGCCGGCTGCTCTTCAGCACCTATTTTCACTGGCGCTTCTTTCATCCCGAGCGGGTTCCCAACGAAGGGCCGGTCATTCTGGCCGCCAACCACGCCAGTTTTGTCGATCCCCCATTGGTGGGAGCGCCTCTTTCCCGGGCGATCAACTACCTGGCGCGCGAGGATCTTTTCCGCAATCCCATCGTCGGAGCCGTGATCCGGTCCTGGAACTCGGTGCCGGTCGATCGCGATGGGGGTGGAGCGGCGGGACTCAAGGCCATCCTGGACCGCCTTCTGGCGGGGGGCGGCATCCTTCTGTTTCCCGAGGGCACGCGCACACGGGACGGGGCGCTTCAGCCCGCCCGTGCCGGGATTGGGCTGGTCGTGATCAAGTCCACCTGCCCGGTCATTCCCGTGCGCATTTTCGGCTCGTATGAGGCGTTCGGCCGGCATCTGAAGGTCCCGCGCCCCCGCCGGATCATGATCAAGTATGGTGAGCCTATGCTCTTCGATCGGCTGCGAGCGGAAGCCAAGACCTGTTCAAAGCCGCGGTTGAAGGTGATTTACCAGGAAGTCGCCAACGAGATCATGGCTGCGATCGCGAAAATGGAGCCCTGCAAAGACGTGAGGACGTTTCCTGGTTGAAGCCACCTTCAGGTCACGCTGGCTTGGGGAGCTGTGTTCACCCGGCCGGGGGGCGGCGTCTCGAGGCGAACGGACGCGAGAATTCTGTTGGGCAGGAGCGGACCGCCAGTCTAGAATCGAGGATAACAGATAATGAAAGTCACACTTAACTGGCTCAAACAATACGTTGATTTCCACGGGGCGCCCGAGGAACTGGCCGACCGGCTCACCATGCTGGGTGTCGAGGTCGAGGGTGTTCAGAAACTGGGCGGCGAATTCGCCGGAGTGGTAGTCGCGCAGGTGGTCACGCGCGACAAGCATCCGAATGCGGACAAGCTCTCCGTTTGCCGCGTGGCCGACGGCAAGGGCGAACGGCAGATTGTCTGCGGAGCGAACAATTTCAAGGCGGGGGACAAAGTACCGCTCATCCTCCCGGGAGCGTCTCTCCCGGCGAAGGCGGGTGAACCGCCTTTCACCATCAAGGTCGGGAAGATACGCGGCGTGGAGTCCCACGGCATGATGTGCTCTCCGCAGGAACTGGGGCTTCCTGATGCCGTGGAGGGGTTGCTGATCCTCTCACCCGACGCCGCGGTCGGCCAACCGTTCGCCGAGTATCTGGGCCGCGCCGGAAGCGACGTGGTCTATGACCTGGAGATCACGCCCAACCGGCCTGACCTGAATAGCATGATCGGCATCGCGCGGGAAATCGGCGCAGTCACGGGTAACGCGTTGAGGCTGCCAGAGGTGACGCTTCGAGAAAGCGGCGCGGCGGTGGAGACCCTTGTGGCCGTCCGCATCGATGATCCCGAACTGTGTCCGCGTTACACGGCGCGAGTTGTGAGGGGTGTGAAGGTGGGACCCAGCCCCGCATGGCTGCGCCAGGCGCTGGAAAAAGTGGGCTTGCGCGCGATCAATAATGTGGTCGATGTGACCAATTACGTCATGCTGGAGACCGGACAGCCGCTGCACGCCTTTGACTATCACCTGGTTGCAGCGGGCGCGGACGGTAGGCCCACGATCGTGATCCGGCGGGCGGACGAGGGAGAAAAGTTCGTCACTCTCGATGGCCAGGAGCGGATTCTTGGGAGTCAGATGTTGCTCATCGCGGATGAAACCAAGGGGATCGCGCTGGCGGGTGTTATGGGTGGTCAGAACAGCGAGATCCACGATCAGACCGTGGACGTGCTGATCGAGAGCGCCTACTTCAACCCACAGAGCATCCGAGCGACATCGAAACACTTGGACCTGCGCACGGATGCCTCCTATCGGTTCGAGCGCGGGGCGGACATTGGCATTACGGACTGGGCCAGCCGGCGCGCTGCGCAGTTGATCCTGGAAACCGCCGGGGGCGAACTGGCGGTGGGCGCCGTGGACGCCTACCCACGCCCCGTCGCCCCTAAGCAAATCACCCTGCGACCTTTGAAGGTGGTGGAGATGCTCGGTGTGCCGCTTCAGCCGGAGGAGCTCTGTTACTTCCTCGGCCAACTGGGACTCAAGATGGCCTCCCACACGCCTCGTCCTGTGGGAGAGTCCGCCGGCGCGCCACAGCCGCTATCCTTTCGCATCCCTACGTTCCGCGTTGATCTGAGGCGGGAGATTGATCTGATCGAGGAAGTTGCCAGGCTTTATGGTGTGGATCGGATTCCGTCCACGCCGCCACGCGGGGCGATCGGCTCAAACGAGTACGACGCCGTGCACGATCAGTTGGCGGAAGCGCGCCGCATTCTCACGGGGCTGGGATTGAACGAGGCGCAAGGGCAGACTCTCATTTCCGAAACCTCGGCCCGCCTGGTTTGCGCCGGGGCGGTGGCGCTGGACCGACCCCTGAGCAGCGACATGAACGTCATGCGCCCCAGCCTGCTGCCGGGCTTGCTCGACTCCCTGCGGCACAACCTGAATCGCAGGAACGGCGACGTGGCCCTCTTCGAGGTTGGGCGCGTTTTTTCTTCGACCGAAGGCCGTCCGGGCGAACACCGTCGGATCGCGATCGCCCTCACGGGCCGGCGCAACCCGCTGTTCTGGTCCGGCTCGGACCGGGACGCAAAGATGGACGCGCATGATCTGAAGGGGTTGATCGAGGAGTTTCTCGAGCAATTTGGGGTGCGTGGCACGGCCTGCATCCGCCGGCCCGAGAACACCTCTCTCTTCCTCGAATCGGCTACAATTCAGCTCGGCAGGCTGCAACTTGGCGAACTCGGGCAACTGTTGCCCACCCTCGCACGGCAGTACGACTCGCGGGATCCGGTTCTGCTGGCCGAGCTGGATCTGGACCAACTCCTGGCCCGCCGGAACGCGGATAAGTCGTTCAGGGCGCTCCCGGCGTTTCCGAGCATCCGGCGGGATGTGGCCATAATCGTCCCCGAGCCGGTTAGCCACGACACCGTGCTGGGAGTGGTGAAGCAAGCCAAGGCTCCCAACCTCGAGAGCGTTGAGTTGTTCGACATTTTTCGCGGCAAGGGCGTCCCGGAGGGTCAGAAGAGCGTGGCCTACGCGTTCACCTACCGGCATGCCGAGCGTACGCTGACCGACGCCGAAGTAGGCGCGACGCACGAAAAACTGGTGGAACGGCTCAAGCAAATCCCGGGCGCCGCGGTGCGCGAAGGGTGATAGGGCGCGAGCACCGCGGTGGTTCAGATCTCCGACCTGACGGTTCGGGCCTTGTCTGAAGACCTGTTTTCTTCGATGCCACGACGTAAGGAGGATCGTCGCGACCGAGGCGAAAACCCGTCACGCAACTTTGCCGACGCAAGACGGGCGACCCTGGCGTCGGAAACGGACGGACGCCTGTTGGGGGAGAACCCCCAATATTATCCTGGGATTAGGTTGTGATTTCTCACTTCTCGTCCATGGCCACGCCTTGTTCCCGGCCAGCAGAAGGAAGAGCCTCAGGCTGTCACTTCAGAATGATCCGATAAAACTTCCCGCTGCCAGGACCAACCTGGAGGGTGGCGCGAAGGCGATTGCCACCTTGCTTTTCAAATGCCGCCGAGGCAGCCGGTTGCCACGACTTTAAGTCGCCACTCTCCAGCAGATCATGCGAGCCAACGGGACTGGGGGTATCGAAGTCGATCGTGACGTGGTCAAAGGCTTTCGCGATCGCGCGGATGGTTAGGGGAATCCTGGGGCCGGCAATCACCTGCAGACCACCGGGCGCCCCGATGGGTTGCCATTGGTCTGTTTCGGCATCGTCCACGAAAGCACCCTCGGCGGCATACACCTCATAGTAGGATCCGCCTGTCCGTTGGTAGGCGATAAACTCGATGTCGTACTCTCCTGCGGCGAGGTTCGTGAGGACGCCACGCATGTTGCTGTTCCCGGGGTTCGGGAAGGCTATGCACTCTGGAAAATCATCATTGCGCACGCCGTTCCCGCTTACGCTCTCAAAGGGCGCGCCCATGAAGCGCAGGGCAAACCCGTCGTCTGTGTGCACGCCGATCGTCCAGTCGCCGCTACGCGGAATGACCACTTTGGCCCGGGCGACGAGGACGAAGTCGTTGGTGCTGAGTCCGTCGGCTTCGGCGGGCAATGGCAAGTGGTCGGCAAACAACGCGCCGCCACCGGGATTGGCGGTCAAGGCCAGATTAATGAAGGGGACTTGGGTGTCCTGAAGCGTGCCAGTGAAGCCGGGCTGGTTCGCCTGGAGGGCGATATCGACGGCCGAAACCACGGCATCGGCACGTCCGGCGTTCCAGATTTGTCGAAGACCCCAGTTGCCGGCGGTGCTTGCGGGCCCGCCCAAGCCCGACAACGGGAAGAAAGGGGCTGGAAGGGTGAAAGTGGACTCGTTGGTAATGCCTGTTCCAGCAGTGTCCATGGCTTCAACCCTCAGAGCGTGGGTCGAGCCTGGGAGGAAGGGTGTCGCTGGCGTGTGGATGATGGTCGTGGTCACCCCGGCCTTGAACGGCGGCGGTGTGGCCGCCGTCGCGCCGTCCAGGATGAGCTTGACGCTGGCCGGAGCCACCACGCTGGCACCCACGTCCTCCATCCTGACGATCAAGTTGGTGAACGTCGCCGCCACCTCTTTGACGATGGCAGTGGTTACGTCGGGTTTGTCGGAGACGCTGACGTCGAAACGGTCGGCGGTGACCACACCGTCACCGAAGACGCGTATTTTCAGGACGTGCTCGCGGTTAGCGAGGATAGGGCTGCTCCAAACCAGCACCTGCTCCCCGCGCTGCGCGGCTTTGTAGTTCACCTTGGTTTCGGCCCCGCCGTCGATGCTTGCCATGCCGGTCCCGTGATGGCTCGCCACAGTCGCAAACACGTCGATTTTCACCCCCTTGAACCGCACCAGGAAGTAGTCGTTCTTGTTGTTGTTGGACTCGTAGTGGTCGTTGTTCAGGTACCGCGGATCGCTCGTGCCGCCTTGCGCCAGGTTCCAGGTGCCGACGTAGGTGATTTGGTTCAGGTTCGATCCCTCGTCCGCGGTGTCGTCGATCTTCAGAATGCGGTCCGACACCAGTTCGCGCACGCTGATGTTGACGGTGGACCAGGCGACCTTGGCCGTTTTGTCGGTGGCGACGACGCGGAGGGCGTGAGGCCCTTTGGCGGCGCCCTTGAGGACGTAGGTGAACGGGGTGGCGGTCTTGTTGGTCAAGAGCGTGTCGCCATCGAAGAACTCAACCTTCAGGATGTTTGCGGCGCCGTCCTTGTCGGTGACCTTGGCGTCAATGGTGATGTCGTTGCCCAAGGCGACTTCGTCGCCCTCGCGGGGGGAGTTGACAACGACGGTTGGTACGTTGCCGGTGATATCACCGCTCGCGAAGCGCACCTCCGCGAGGCCCACCGTGTAGCCTTGTCCCCAGTTGGACAACCCTTTGAGTTTCACAAGACGCACGGTGGTCCCGACCACGTCGAACGCCTGGGCCTTCTCGCCGCCTTCCTGCAACGAGATTTTGGCGATGGCATTGAAACTGAGGTTGGTGCCGGCGATGTCGGGGTCCGAGGACACCTGAACCTCCACGTCTTTCATCCCCACATCGGTGGCGTCCTGGACATTGTAGTTCCAGATATACACCTTGGTCAGGCTGACGTTTGTTCCGAGGTCAAAGATGGCACTCTCCCGAATAGAGCCAATCCCGGACCACATTTCGCTGGCGACCCGGTTGTGAACAGAGTCCGGGTCGCCGATACCTGGGACATCGAATCCGCTCCCGTTGATCAGGGCATCCTGGGTGTCAACACCATTGGATACGAGAACGGCGACCGGTTGGATAAACTCGGCGTGCAAAGAGGCACAAGGCGCGGCCAGGACAAGCATCGCTAGGCCGGCGCCGACTGGAGAAACAAGGTTTCGTCTCATACAGATTGGTTGGGCTAAGGGAATTGAGTTGGGCTGATGTAAGGCATGTTATGAGGGCGTCACCGGACGGAGTCAAGGATATCCGTGGACCCTTCAGCTCCCGCTCAGAGTGAGTTCCGCCGTCAGCACCAACCGCCCGGCCAGGGAGGCTTGGGCTTGCGCTTGGATCAGAGACCCAAGACGTCCTGTGATCCGGGCTTCAAGGCGCACGGTTTGGCCAGGATGCGCCGTGCCAAGAATCTTCACTCCGCGCAACGCGGTGAGTTTCATGCCGGCCAACGGAGGGATGGCGGGATCGCTTTGGGCCACGACGCCCGCCAACTGGGCTGCGGCCTCTATGAGCAGCACGCCAGGAAGCATCGGTTCGCCGGGAAAGTGCCCGCGCAGGAAGGGATCGTCCGAACGAACGCGGTATTCGCCCGCGCCTTCCTTGCCGGGCACCAGGCTCAGCAACCGGTCCACGAATCGGAATTCCGGCCCGTGGGGAAGCCGTTTCAACGCCGCTTCAAGAAAGTCCTCCATGGCGCACTACCGCTTTGACGGCTCCACCACTTTGAAGTCCGGATCAAGTTTTTCCTCGAAGCAATCCCCGGGAAGCTGAGGATTCACAACCGCGTGCCTGAAGTCGTTCCGCAGGCTCGACCCGTCGATCATCCGCACGTCCGTGCTCGCAAGGGAAAAGTCGTTGGTGGCGAAACCGACCCGGATTTCGGTCATCATCCGGCGTGCGGACGCGCTCTTGGGCTGCAGCGCCAATTCAACGAGCGAGTTGGTTTGAGTGACCGAGAGCACACGGAATCGCGAATCCAGATCGGCCCGACTCCGTGGGAAGCCGGCTTCGAGCAGAGCCAACGCATCACGCCATGGACCCGGCTGTTTATCGTCGAGTGGGTACTTCTCCGCCCGCTTCAACCGCGGGTAGATGACGAACAACCACTTAGGCTGGCGCAGCGCGATCGTCCGCGGCGGGTCACCCAATTCCCATCGGAAACGATCGGGAATGGCGACCCAGACTTTACCCGTCGCCACAAGCGGCTGGGCGAGGGCCTTGAGCGACCGAGTCTGAGTGAAGTCCGCGCTCCAGGAATGGACGTTCGTCTGGACTGCAAACCATCTCTCCAGCAAGAGGTCTTGTTCGCTTGGCGGAGTGGCTGCGAAAGCGCAAGAGGCGAGAATCAAGGCGACTGCTCCGGCCAGATGGGAACGAAATGGTACCATTGGTCCGGATGGTGGCGAATCCGCGGCTCGAATGCACGCAGGATTTGCTGGGTCAGTTCGCGGCGAGCTTCGCGATTGCCCAGTGCCTGGCGGTCATAGGAGAATTCAGGCAGCAACTGCGCCGTGTAACCATTCGAGCCGCGCACCACCGTGACCCCCACCAGCGCGCACCCGGAGGCCCGCGCCAACTCCGCGGCCGCGCTGGACGCCCGGAACGGTCTGCCAAAAAGCTCGACGAGCACCCCACCGGGCGCCTTGGGGCGATCCATGAGTAGGGCCACCGTCGCTCCCTCCTGGAGGCGTTTGATAATCTCTACAAAGGCGAAACCATCTCCACCGATGACCAGCGTCTCGATACCCCATTTGGCGCGTGAGGCGATTCGAAGGTCCGTCAGCCCATTCCCAGGTTCGGCCTGAGTGATGACGACCAGTCGCACTCCGCGCCGAGCCATGATTGGCCCGCCGATTTCCCAGTTACCCAGGTGCGGGGTGATGAGCAGGACCCCTCGTCCGCGCCCTTGGGCGGCAAGGAAGACCTCCCAATTCGTCATCTCACAGAACCAGTCCTCGACGGGTGCGCCGCTCTCGAATCGCCACAAGTCGGCCAACTTCAAGGCGAATTGGCGGTAAAGAGAGTGCGCGGCCCGCTCTGCGGCGCGACGTTCCCCTCCCACCACAGGCAGGAGATTGCGCACAACCACCTCACGACGCCTGGGATGAACCGCGTAATAGAGCCCCGCCGAGGCGAGGCAGAGCAAGTTCAGGAAGGAGGCTGGAAGCCATCGCACCAAGACCAGGCCAAGCCTCCAGACTTCCGCGCGGTAGAAGGACGAGGGGCCCGTTGGACCAGACGCTGAAACGGACGAGATCTGCACAGCGGTCCGCACCCCCCCCTCCCCCATAGTCCCTCCGCTGCAGGTCAGCAAATGCCACCAGGCCGGCAGCAGGAAGACCGAACTCAAGTAAACGCACAGGATCCCAACCGAGCAGATCAGGCCCAGACTGGCGAGACCAGCATTGCCCGACCACCCGAGCGAGCCAAATCCTGCCACAGTGGTGCCGGCGCAGAGAAAAACCGCGCGACCTGTGATTCCGCGCATGGCAGCCGTGCTGCCCCCGTGACGCCGCAACGCCAATTGGACGTGAATGGCATAATCCACGCCCGCCCCCAACAGGATGGGAAGAGCCATCAGATTCATCAGGTTCCAGGACCACCCCGCAATCCCCATCGTCGCAAGCAGAACGAGCATACTGAATCCAAGTGTCGCAAAGCTCAGAAAGACCTCGCGCCACCGGTGAAAGGCAAACCAGAGGCAGATCGTGATCGTCCCCATAGTTGCCAGAAGGAGCCAAGGGAAGCGGGTTTCGACATGCCTCAAGAGGGCGTCCCCCAGGACGGTCCAACCCGTTGGGCAAACGCCTGGGGCTTGCCCCAGGCTATCGACAAGTTCCAACCCGGAAGCCGCGTCCGTGGATGGGGATACCATTCCCAATGCCAGCCATTCCTTGCCGTTCCGTGCTGTGACCCGATCGAGCAGCCATCGGCATGAGGCATTGGTCGGCCAGACGGCGTCTGTCCTCTCAGCGATTTGGCCCCATGTCCGTAAAATCCCCTCGGTCAAAGAGAAGGCATCCTGGGTGAAGCCCGCGCCAAGCACCGCTGATCGCAAGCGCTGACCATCGCCCGCCATCCGCCCGACGGCCGTCCGGTTGGACTGCTGCCGCTCGAGGCTGGGCCAGAGTGCCGTGGGCAGCATGTAACTCCGCACCTGATGGTTGGCCACGGCCCGGTCCAACAGACTCCGCGCCGATTCCAGACGGGCGCCTACCTCGTTTTCATCGCGCCCTGAGACCACCAGCATCAAGGGTTCCCCCTCCCGACTCAACTCGGCCTGGAGCTCATCCATGGCGGTCTGCGCGGGACAATCGGCCAACTGGAGCGGCTTGGTGGAATGATCCACCTTCGGCATGCCACCGCACAGAGCGGCTATTGCGATCAGCGCAATCACCAGAGTCACCCATCGGCCTTGTTTCAGTGACGCCGCGGAGGGTCTCTCCGGAACGCCGTCCCGCTCTCCTCCCCGCGGGGTCAACGCCATGCGTTTCCGCGCGGCCACAGGCAGAAAGGCATACAGCATCACCACCGCCGCGAGCAGAACCCCCAGTCCAACCAGGGACCCGAGTTGGGAGAGGCCAGGCAAGCCACCAAAGTTCAGAATGAGGAAAGCGCCCGCGGTCGTCACGGCGGACCAAATGATCCCGGGTGCCGCGACGCGGCGCACCTCATCCGCGGAGAGCTGGGGCGCGGCGATGGCCTCTTGATACAGCACCATCGCGTAGTCCACGCCGAGACCAAGCAGGATCGCGGCAAACCCGAGGCTGACAACATTGATGGCCCCGAAAATCAGGCCGCCGAGGGCGAGCGTCCCCGCCACAACCACCACCAGCAACACAAGCAACCACAACAACGGCAGCCAGCGTCGGTGCGCCCACCCAAAAAGAAGGGCGACAATGGCAAGAGTGCCCAGCGCGGAGCCGCTCATATCCTTCTCGATGCCTGTGGCGATCTCAGCCACAAAGGCCGGACTGCCTGTGTAGCGCACCGTTACACCGGCAGGCCATTCCGACCAATTCCGGCAGGAGGTCGCCGCGGACTTCACATCCGCCAACCAGTCGGCGCTTGCACGATAGTTCGGGAGAAGGCCACCAGGTTCGACGAATACCACGCGAAATGTACCATCCGCGGACGCGAACCCATCCTGGCGATCCCCAAACATTATCCCTCCGGTCATACCGGTATCAGGCAGGCGCGTCAGACCCAGCGGATCGTACGCCAGGCGCCCGATCTCCATAGGCGACATGGAAGTGGCAAGTTCGTCTCGCGCTGATCCCAGCATCGAGTGGATTGTCCCTGGTGCAAGGCGATCCGCCAGTTGGCTTACAACTCCCGGTGGCTGGTTTATCCAGAGGCAGGCGATCAGTTCGGCCATGTCCGCGGGTTGTTCCAACCAAGGGGGTTGCCAGATTGCCGACGCTACCAGATTCGTCCGCCCCCGCAGGTGCTCGGCGAGAAGGCGTGCGGCCGTCGAGGCGGCGTCCGCATCCCGTGCGCGCACGGTGATCACTAATTCACGCCCATTGGCAAAATGCTGCTGGTAGAGCTTAAGCCCACGCACAACCGACACGTCGTCCGGAAGGAGGTTGAGAACTTCCACATCGAATCTCACCCTCCAAAGGCCCGCGGCCAGCAGCGCCGCCAGCACCCACAGCCACCCATGTTTGACCAGGCCTTTCACGGGGACAAATAGCCCTCCACATGCTCGCGCATCCCCTTATTTTCCATCCGCCAGCAACCTTCGGAGAGTCGTTGAAAGACGATCCCCCCCGGCAAGGGCCTCCCATCGAGAGCGGACGGCAGTTGGAGCCAGGTAAACCGACTCGGCGGGGTGCCATGCCCCGCAAACCTCAGTCTGGCTGCCGGAAACGTGATGGTCCAGGCGTTCGTCGATAACGTGGCGGCCACCATCGGAAAGGGCGTCTTATCGAACCGGACCAGACGGCGTCCGTCTTCATGGCAAGCGATAAAAAGTTCCCCCGCAATCTCCGGGCGCCCCCTGCCGGGTTTCCAAACAGCCTGACCGGTCTGAACCCGCCATCCGGGTTCGGACAAACGGATGGGCGCCGGATCTCCCGCGCTCACGCATCCCGTGCACAGGAGGAGTGTTGCGAGGCAGCCCAAGTACAGTATCAGGGCATCCAGCTTTGCCATACGCTCATCGCTGGATTATCTCCCTAGCCCCGGCCCTGTTGTCAAAGCATTCTCAGGAGGAGGCGGGTCCGGCGCTGAAAGGCCATGCTCAGTCCCATGGCTAGGAAAACGACCGCCCCCGCACACGCGAGCAGCGTTGGCTGGCCGCCCGGGAAAGCCGCGGACGGAAGCTCCAGCTCAGGTAGGCTGGGAACAACTCTCACGAGAAGGCCGAGAGCCGCAGCCCCGATCGCGGCATACCCAACGCCATCCAGGACGGCGCTTACCCAGGAGAAACTCTTCTTTAGCTGATCTGCTCCCGCCTGGAATTCCACCTCGAAGATCCGTTTCCGTTCCGCGCGCATCGTCTCCGGGAGTCGGTGCGAGCCCGCATCTATTTTCTCCCACAAACGGTCATCAAAGTCCGGGCGAAGCGACGGAACCGCGATTCCCGCCTGCAGCGTCTTGTCCAGTTGCCTCAAATCTTGATAAAAGGCATTGCAGGACGGGCAGAGGTCCAAGTGAGCGGCGACTTTCGCCCGCTCAGCGGGTTCCAGCAGACCGTCCGCGTAGTCACAAACCTGAGATTCACATTCAGTGCAGTTCATGATCATAAGAAATTGGATGGTTAGATAGCCATGGCCGCGACGGTCCGCCGCGCACCGATTTTCAGGAGTTCCTTCCGAGCGCGAAACAGGAGGGTTTTTATGGTACCCAAGGGCATGCCGAGCATCGTGGCAACCTCCTCGTATGCCTTCTGTTCGAGATAGAACAGCGTAATCACCTGCCGGTACTTCGCCGGCAACTGATCGAGCATCGCGTTGACGTCCATCTCGGCTCCTCCGGCGGGGTCCGTGGACTGGAGGGATGGAAGGGTGTCGATGGACTCCTCGATCATGGGATCGCTCAGGGAGACTGTGGGACGGAGCGATCGCCTCTTTAACTCGCTCAGGCAGGCGTTGCGGCTGATTGTGTAAATCCACGTCGAGAGGGATGCCTCACCGTGGTAGCCAGGAAGGCCTTTCCATATTCTCAAAAGGATGTCCTGTGTCATATCTTCCGCCTGAGTCTCGTCACGGAGCATGCTGATGGAGAGCCGGAAGACCCGCTCCCGGAACCGCTCCAAAAGCAGCTCGAACGCCTCCCGCCAGCGTTGGGCTTCGATCAGCCTGCGAATATCGTCGTCCTGGGTTGAGTTCTGCATCGATGTCGAGCGGGTTCGTGGACCCTGGCCCGTCTGTTCTTACTCCTCTATACTCCACCAGGAGCGGTCAGGTTTCAAAATAATCCGGTTGGACAAATTCTTTCTTGAAACCTGCCAGCATGGGCCGAAGTCCGAAAGGACAGAAGACGCCGGTGTTCTGGCGCCGAAACAACGAAAAAATAACAACATTTATGCACGAAACTCCTCTCGTACTCATGATTCCGATCATAGCCATCATCATGGGCATCGGCATCGGTATGCTTGGCCTGGTTCTGAGCTACAAGAAACGGAAAGAAATGTTCGCCCTCTACCACCAGGAGAGGATGGCGGCCATTGACAAAGGTATTGACCTGCCCCCGCTGCCCGAGGGGTTCTTTTCCGAGGACGCCAGGACCCCCGCACCGCACCGGCACCTGCTCAAAGGGCTGGTCTGGCTGTTTCTAGGTGTGGCCATCACGACAGCCCTTTATGTCAACAACTGGCAAAAAAGCACCGCCCTTTTCGGGCTGATCCCCACCGCCATAGGCTTGGCTTACCTGGTCTATTATGCCCTCGTCGGCAAGAGGGCGGCCGAGGAGGCCGAAGCCCTGGAGCGGGCCAAATTATCTGAAACTAAAGGGATCTGAGGTGTGTCCTACCTCTGAGTTAACACGAATCGAGCGCTGGGTTGAGCCTGGGGCCTTACCGCCGGATGGCGAGCGACCCGGGGCTTTCCCAGCACGCGTTTAATCCGAAGCAGCAAAATACCGCCCTGCCGGGCGGCTTGGAATCAAGACTATGCAAAACCGTTTATGGAGTGGAGTTTACGCCGTCATCCTGTTCAGCCTGTGCGTCGTGGCGAACGCCCGATTGCAGGCGGACACCGAGAGGAATCTTGAGAAGACGTTCAAAGTCGGCGCCGGTGGCAAATTGGTCATGGACGTGGATCGGGGTTCGATCGACATCACCACGAGCGAGACCGATAAGGTGGAAATCCACGTCTTTCGGAAGGTCACTCGCGGAACAGAGGCCGAAGCGGAGAAGATTGTCGCCAACCACGAGGTTACATTCCGGCAGGATGGCAACGAGGTGTCCGTCCATGCCAGGCGGCTGACGGACCTCTCCACTTGGAAATTCTGGTCACCGAACCTGCAAGTGCGCTACGAGGTGTCGATACCTCGGAAATTCAATGTCGATACCAAAACTGCCGGCGGGAGCATCAAAGTGGGTTATTTAGCGGGTGAGATCCGGGCCCAGACGGCTGGTGGAAGCATCAAGGCGGGCGCCACGGAGGGCGTAGTGTGGGCCAGGACATCGGGAGGAAGCATCCAGGTAGCCAGTTGCGAGTCGTCCGTGGACGTTCAAACCGCTGGCGGGAGCATCAAATTCGGGTCGATCAAGGGCGAAGCCAAAGGCCGGACCTCCGGCGGCAGCATCGACGTGGACGAAGGCAAGGCCTCCATCGACGTGCAGACGGCGGGTGGCTCCATCCGGATCGGCACCGGGGGAGGCACTGTGAGGGCGTCCACCTCCGGCGGCTCCATCCACATCAAGCGCGCAGCCGGCAACATCATAGCCCACACAGCGGCAGGCGGCATCGAGGTTGGGGAAGCCTGTCAATCGATCGAGGGGAGAACCTCCGGTGGCTCCATCAAAGTGGGACTGACCAGCTCGCCCACGGAGGATTGCCGGCTGGAGACCGCCGCCGGGAATATCGACCTGTTCGTTCCGGCCAATATCTCCGCCGAACTCGATGCGAAGACCAGTGCGGGAAGCGTCTCCACCGACCTGCCGATCAAGGTACAAGGCGAGATGAAACGCAGCGCGCTGGTCGGGAAACTGGGCGAGGGCGGCAAGCTCCTGAAGCTGCGGACCAGTGGCGGCAGCATCCATCTGAAGAAGAGCTGACGCTTCTTCGCCTCGAGGGGCGCTTGGCCGGGTTACGGATCGGCGATCGACAGCGGTTCCGAGAGCCGTATTCCCGAGGCGTTGCCCCAACCTGACGCGCTCGGCGCCGTTCACGCGCCAAAACATCCGCGCCAAAGGCGCAACAACTCACCAGCCCAGGGCATCGCACTGGGAATCAGGCCACGCACACATTCCCGAGCCCTGAAGGGGCGAAACTCGGCGCGCGCCTAAGGTCCAAATCACACTCCTGCGCGGGCGGGTCCGAGTGTTTGCGCGCATCGCGATCATTTTGATCCCAAGTAAGCATGAAAGCGCGGACGGATCTCCGGACCGACCAACGGTCCGAGATGTTTGGTGCTGGAGATAAGGTGGACCAGGACCTTGGCGAAAGCTCGGGACGTGGCCAGTGACGCCCTTTCAGGGCTGGCGAACGGTTCGGTGCACGGGTTCCCAGAGCGTTGCCCTGGGCTGATGAGTGACTGCGCCTTCGGCACGCGCGGACCAGCGCGTTGTGCGCAAGCAGGCGCACAGGCTCTCGCCTCCGCACGTATGCGAGCCGCTGAGAACAGCGAACCACCAACAGCACGGCGACAACCTAGACCATGCCGGGCGCGGTATTTCGCAACCAGGGGCGTAGGCGACCTTCAGCCCTCCCCGCGTAACCCGGCCATCAATGAACCACCTCTCCCGTGAGCGGGTCCATCGGAGAATCCAGGATCAGCACGCTCGAAGCGGTCTTCATCATCTGGTGGTCGGCGAAAGTCCACAAGACTTTCTTGTCGCGTGTGACCTCGATCAGGTGGGGGGCCTCGCCGAAGTGGCCATGGCCAAGCCAATTGGAGAAGACCGTGTTGCCGTTGAGCAGGCGCTGTAGTCCTGCGGCGAATTGGATGGTGATGCCCGGCAGTTCATCTTGGCGAATTCCCCAAACCACCGCCCCCTTGGCGTCCACCTCGAACACGCGGTTGCCCTCCTTCACCATGTCTCCGACGGCGATCAGAGTGTTTCCGTTCGGCAGCCGGATCGCGCTGTGCGGTCCGCCGGGAGCGGGTATCTCCCGCAAAACCCTGCCGTCGGAATCGTATTCCCTTACCACTTGTTCACCGTAATGAGTCACCAGGTAGTGGCCGTCAGGCAAGCGCCGTGCGTTGCGCATGTACAGATGCCCGCCATCCTTACCCGCGGGTAGCAGCCGGATTTCTTTCACGATCGCGCCGCTCGAATCAAGCTCGAGCAACCGGCCCGCATTGCACTCGCCGATGAAGGTGCGTCCGTTGGGCAGCCGTTGGCAGGCATAGACCTCGCTCTTGGACTCATACGAGAAAACCACCTGCTTCCCGCGAGCGACCTCCTTTGCCCCGTGGCCGGTGTTGAACAGAAGGTTGCCATTGGGCAACACCCAGAGGTCGTCGCAGCTCGGCGCGTCATACTCCCACTCCACTTTGCCTTCCGCCGAAACGATGAACACTTTGCCCTGGGAGTAGTCCGCAGCGGCAAAGCGGTGGCGAAGTGGCGACTCGGCTGCCTTGGTTGGCTGGCTGAGCGATATCAGTCCGCAAAAGAGTAACGTGAGTTTGGTCATTTCTGTCTAGGTTTCTGGTTTTGACGGGTCACTGCCATGGAAGATGGAATGGACGGCTTAGGAGAGGGTGGGAGCAATAGCAGCGGCGCGGGCGAGCATCCAGCCGTGAATCCCAACGAGATTCCGTACCAAAGCCCAGGGTTGGCGCGCCGCGCCTGCCCCGGGGACACCGCCTCCACGCCTGGTCCAACCCCAACGGGGTTGCGTCTGAGAGATTCTCCGCTGCCGCAACCCCGTTGGGGTTGATGCCTTTTTCACCCTTCTTACCCAGGGTAGCTCGTGCCTCGCAACCCTGGGCTTTGAGACGAAATCCCTTTGGGATTGCTTCCCAGGAATGTCCAGACTCCAGTCGCAGGCTTCCGAACCTGCAAGGCGTGCGAAGGGTTGCAGCGCGCAAATCATGCGAGTCGCAGTCCTCCTTCTGTCTTTCATTCTGCATTCTGCATTCTGCCTTCCCCCCTCCGCGCCCTGCCGACTTGGAAGCCCGCGCCACGGGGCGGGAGTCCGCGTCGGGTCCCCAGATCGGGCGTGCTTTCGAACGGTTCCTACGCCTGCGGCCTGAGCCGGCGTGAACAGACGGAGCGATTGTACACAGCCCAACGGAACCAGAATTCTGGAGATTTTCCCATGCATAACCACATTTGCTTCATATGCATTCTACCTACCAAGGCATGACCACGACGGCGAGCCGCCATCTTTTTTCATGCCATCCGACTCAGAGAATCTCAATCTCAGGTGTTGTGTCAACAACGTGTTCTTCTTTTTTACGCTGCCACAACATTGCTACTAGGCAACCGTGTCCAGGAGCTCATGCGTTACTTTCCGCAGGTAGGGCGAGGTGTCCCCACCGCGCCGTTTTGGGCGTTCGTTCGCGTCCGCGGCCCGCTGAGGACAGCGGGCCCTACCTGCTCCTCCTGCGGGTCCATCCCGGTGGACGGCCCCACATCGGTCGGCGCCGATCACTTGCGCCTGGACCAACGCATCGGGGTTTTAGCGTTGCCACAAATCCTCATCCGGCTCTTGCTTTGGCGGGTGGCCGCGTAGCATGATGCGCGGCGGCAGTCTGGGTTGAGCCATCGTGGCCCGGCAACCCCACCGATTGCCGCACTAATAGCCGACGGATTATCGTCACCGCGCATGGCCCGTTTTTTTCGCGTCAAATCCCTGGATCGGTTGCTTCGGGATACGGAGCAGCCCGAGCAACAGCTCAGGCGCAGCCTGGGTCCGATTCAACTCACCGCGCTGGGCATCGGAGCGATCATCGGCGCGGGGATGTTTTCCACCGTGGGAACCGCCGCCGCAGGCGGCAATGAGCACATCGGCGCCGGGCCGGCGTTGGTGGTTTCTTTTCTCCTCGTGGCGGTGGCATGCAGCTTTGCCGCCCTGTGCTACGCGGAGTTCGCTTCCATGGTGCCGGTGTCCGGCTCCGCCTACACCTACGCCTACGCTACGCTGGGTGAGTTGGTGGCCTGGATGATCGGATGGGACCTGATCCTGGAATATGCCGTGGGCAATGTGGCGGTGGCCATCTCCTGGTCGGCCTATTTCCAGGAGTTGTTTCGCGGGTTGGGTGTGGATATTCCGACCTGGCTGGGGACGGATTACCGGTCTGCGGTACAGGCGGCCCGCCAAGTGGCGGAGGTTCAGGCCGCCCAGGGTGACATGGCGGCTTTGGGCGCCTCTCTCCTCCGTGATGCGCGTGCCATCATGGAGGCTCCCCATCTCTTGGGGATGCCCATCGTCTTCAATTTCCCCGCATTCCTCATCGTCGCCTTCATCACATGGGTCCTCGTTCTTGGAATCCGTGAGAGCGCGGGCTTCAACACCCTGATGGTCGTCCTCAAACTGGCCATCATCGCCTTTTTCCTCGGTGTCGGTGCGTTTTACGTGAAGCCGGCCAACTGGACTCCTTTCGCGCCGAACGGTTTCGCCGGCATCTCGAGCGCCGCCGCCATCATTTTTTTCGCCTACATCGGATTTGACGCGGTCTCGACCGCGGCCGAGGAGGCCCGCAATCCTCAGCGCGACATGCCGATCGGGATCATCGCCAGTCTCATCGTCTGCACGGTCATTTACGTGGGTGTGGCGGTTGTCCTTACGGGTCTGGTGAAATGGGATAAGTTGGCCACAGCGGAACCGTTGGCGTTCGCCTTCTCCGAGTTGGGGATGAACTGGACCGCCGGGGCGATCTCCGTGGGGGCGCTTCTGGCGAACACCTCCGTGCTGATCGCCTTCCAGTTGGGGCAGCCCCGCATTTTCTTTTCAATGGCGCGCGACGGGTTGCTCCCACAATGGGCCGCGCGGGTGCATCCGCGTTACCGGACGCCCCATGTGACCACCATCCTCACCGGCGTATTCGTGGCCGCGTTCTCCGCCGTAACGAACATCAACGAAATGGTGGAATTGACCAATATCGGAACTCTCGCGGCCTTCATCTTGGTGGCGATCGGCATCGTCGTGTTGCGGCGCGCGGAGCCGAATCGAAAGCGCCCGTTTCGGACCCCGTGGGTCCCGTGGATTCCGCTGGGGGCGATGCTTTCCTGCGCTTACCTGATGGCGGAACTGCCGGCGGTGACCTGGCTTCGCTTCGTCCTCTGGATGGCGGCGGGGCTGGTCATCTACCTGGCTTACGGTATCCGGCACAGCCGCCTCAACGGGCCTTCGCTGACCAACGGCGCCGCGCCGCGGGGACCATCGACTCCATGAGCGCGCACGCCGAAGAATCCGGATTGGTTCGCGGGCTGGGTCTGCTCGACTCGACGATGCTCGTGGCGGGATCGATGATCGGTTCGGGAATCTTTATCGTTTCCGCGGACATCGCCCGGCAGGTGGGAAGCGCCGGCTGGCTGCTCGCGATCTGGGTGATTACGGGTGGGCTGACCCTGATCGCGGCGCTGAGCTACGGCGAGTTGGCCGCGATGATGCCCCACGCTGGCGGCCAGTACGTGTACCTGCGGGAGGCCTACGGCCCGCTTTGGGGTTTTCTCTATGGCTGGACCCTCTTTCTCGTGATCCAGACCGGGACCATCGCGGCGGTGGCCGCGGCGTTCGCTCGTTTCGTGGGGGTGCTCATTCCCCAGATATCGGAGAGCCAGAAGTTTTTCCAATGGGGACGCTTCTCCATCTCGCCCGCCACGCTGGTGGCGATCGGCGTGCTTGCTCTGCTTACGTGGTCCAACTCGACCGGGCTGAAGGCTGGCAAAACCGTCCAGAACATCTTCACCCTGGCAAAGATCGCCGCACTCATGGGGTTGATCGCACTGGGCCTGCTGGTGGGCAGAAACGCGCTTGCCACAGGGGCGAACTTTCATGATTGGTGGAGCGGCCGCCTGACCGAACCGGTCGCTCGGGGAGCGCGTGATTACGTGACAACCCCACTCGCGGGGCTGGGGCTGTGGCTGGTGCTGGGAGCGGCGATGGTGGGGTCCCTCTTTTCCAGCGACGCGTGGAATAACGTCACGTTTACGGCTGGCGAGGTCAGGAATCCAAAAAGGAATCTACCGTTGAGTCTGTTTCTGGGGGTGGCGTTGGTCACGGCGCTCTATTTCCTGGCCAATCTCGCTTACCTGTCCACGCTCCCCTTGACCGGCTCCGCCCAGGGGGCGTCGGTGCTGGAGCGGGGCATCCAGTTTGCGCAGCATGATCGCGTGGCGACAGCGGTGGTGGAGGTGATCTGGGGAGCAAAGGCGGCGGTGGTCATGGCGGGGCTGATCATGGTCTCCACTTTCGGATGCATGAACGGGATGATTCTCTCCGGGGCGCGGGTTTACTATGCGATGGCTCTTGACGGTTTGTTTTTCGCGAAAGCGGGCGATCTGAACCGCAACGGCGTGCCCCGAAACGGCCTGGTGCTTCAATTTGTCTGGGCCTCATTGCTCGCGATTTCGGGCACTTACAGCGATCTGCTGGATTACGTTATTTTTGCGGTGCTGATTTTCTACGTTCTGACGATTGCGGGTCTGTTTGTCCTGCGTCGCAAGCGGCCCGACGCCGAGCGGCCTTACCGGGCGGCGGGATACCCCCTACTGCCGGCGGTGTATGTCGTGGTGGCCTCGTTGATTGCCCTGGATCTGCTCCTCTCTGCCAAGACGAGGCCGAACGCGTGGCCCGGACTCCTGATCGTCCTGCTGGGCGTGCCGGTTTATTACGTTTGGGGAAGGCGGTCCTTCGCGCTCAAGGGGCGGATCGCAGAATCCTGAAAGGGCCGAGATTGCCTTACGCTTGGAGGTCACTCGGGACCACCACAACGCGCCCGTTTTCGATCCTTCCAGCACGGATGACCCGTTCAGCCGCCGCCCGGAGCTTTGTCGCATTGGCCATGTACTGGTTGATGGCGGCGGAAAGGCGTGTTCGTTGGTTTACCTCGCGAAGAACCTCGACCGTGAAACGGCAGACCACCGTCTCACCGTCAACCGTGGCAGGAACGGCCACTCCACCGTCCTCGTCCGTCACGCCTGGGGCTAGGAATTGGATCGTCATACGCGGGGACCACCGGGCCTGAGCATCGCAACGGATGTCGCATTTGTTTCGGCAAGCGGCCAGTCGCTGTTCCGCAGACTAATAATGCCCGCCCGTGTCGTCAAAGTATCTTTTCTGGCCGTTGCGTTCAGCATGAAACCTTGTGCTTGCTAGCTCCGCCCCGTTCCTTAACCTCTCGGGGATGTTCAAACCAGCGGACTTGTTCGACCTAAGCCAGACAGCGCATGCCGCCCTGTTCGAAGGCTGCGAGTATGGCTGGGACGCCCTCAAACGTCTCAAGGCCTACGTCGCGGCAACCGTGCAGCCCGGACTTCACAACCGGTGCGACGGTGTCGCTTTCATCGGGGAGCAGGTCTATATCGGCCCGGGCACGGTGGTGGAGGACGGCGCCATGATCAAAGGGCCGGCCATTATCGGAAGCAACTGCCAGATCCGCCATAACGCCTACATCCGCGAGGATGTGGTGGTGGGCGACGGCTGCGTGGTGGGCAACTCCTGTGAGCTGAAAGCGGCGTTCCTGTTCAATCACAGCCAGGTGTCCCACTTCAATTACGTGGGCGACTCGATCCTCGGGTTCAAGGCTCACCTGGGCGCGGGCGTAATCCTATCGAACGTGAAGTTGATCCCGGGTAACGTCAGCGTGGAGGTTGATGGACGTTCCTTTGACACAGGGCTGCGCAAGTTCGGCGCGCTTCTGGGAGATCATGCCGAGGCGGGCTGCAACTCGGTCATCAATCCGGGCAGCATTCTCGGCCGGGGGGCGGTCGTCTATCCGAACGTCAACTGGCGGGGGGTCCTTGCCGCCGACATGATCGCTAAGAACAGGGCGCCGATCGAGATCATCCCGCGGCGCGCAGGGCAGCCATGATCAGCGTTCTGGAGCAGCAACCGGCGGGAGACGGCAGCCTGGTGGACCAGGTTAGCCGCCTTTTTTCGCCCGAAGGTATCCTCGCCAAGGCCAGCAATTTCGAGTACCGCCCGCAGCAACAGCAGATGGCGGTGGCGGTCGCAAAGGCGCTCGCCGGCAAAGAGCACCTGGTGGTGGAGGGCGGGACCGGGGTTGGCAAGAGCCTGGCGTATCTGGCGCCGGCGATCCTCTTCGCCATCGCCAATAAGAAGAAGGCCATCATCTCGACCCATACGATCAACCTCCAGGAGCAGTTGACCGATAAGGACCTTCCCCTCCTCGCCCGCATTCTGCCGGTGCGGTTCAGCTTCACCATGCTCAAAGGCCGGCAGAATTATCTCTGCACTCGCCGCCTGCACAGGGCCATGCAACAAGCGGACCACCTCTTTACCTCACCGGAGCAGGAGGAACTCAAGAGAATCCAGGAGTGGGCCAGAACCAGCGAGAACGGGAGCCTCTCCGATTTCGAGACCGAACCGGACCCGAAGGTCTGGGCGCAGGTCAGCTCGGAACGGGGGTTGTGCTCCCCCAAACAATGCGGTCCGGGGTCGGACTTCGTCAAAGCCGGGGGCGATCCCTGTTACTTTCAGCGGGTCCGGAGCCGGATTCTTTCGGCCGACGTGTTGGTCCTGAACCACACGCTCTTCTTCATGCACCTGGGCGGCCTGGACGAGGAGATCGAGGGAGGGGTCCTCTTCAAGAACGATTTTGTTATCTTCGACGAAGCCCACACCGTCGAGCAGGTCGCCTCGCGCCACATCGGGTTGAGCGTCTCCAGCGGACAGATGCGCTTTTCCCTCCAACGCCTCTGGAACCCGCGCACAGAAAAGGGCCTCCTGGCCATGCTGCGCCAGGGCAACGCCGTGAAGCTCGTGGCGGATGTGTTCAAGCAAAGCGACGCCTTCTTTGAAGCCGTCGAGGAGCAATGCGACATCCTTGTGCGCCAGGCCAGAGATAAAAAGCCCGCCGGTTCACCCGAGCGCGCTCCCGCCCGCGAGCGCCAGTGGACGGAAGTGCGCGTCCGGCGACCGGACTTGGTTCACGACACGATCACGCTGCCCATCCAGCGCGTGATCGAGGCTGTGCGCGAGCTGATCGAGCTGGCGCAGGACAAAGATACCGCCGCTGAGTTGATCGAGTGCAATCGGCGGTTGATCGACCTGCGCGAGGAGGTGGCCGTCTTCCTCAGCCAGAGCCAGGAGGACCATGTTTATTGGGTCGAGCGCAGCGGGAAGGCGCATAAGAGTCTCACTCTCAGCGCCGCTCCGGTGGAGGTGGCCGAGTTCCTGCGCCGGCGTCTCTTCGGCGTGGACACCTCCGTGATCATGACCAGCGCCACCCTCTCGATGGACACCAAGGGCCTGGGCACACCCGCGAAACCTCAGCCGGGCCGCAAGGACGGGCTCAACTACTTCGCGGCCAGGGTCGGCGCGGATCAAGCCACCCTGCTGCAAGTGGGGTCGCCATTCGATTACGCCAAACAAATGAGCCTTTATGTCGTGGGCAAAATGCCCGATCCCCGCGAGCCCGGCTACCAGAAGGCCCTTGTGCACTGGATCGAGCATTTCATCCGCAAGACCCACGGCAAAGCATTTGTTCTGTTCACCAATTCCAAGCTGATGCAAGAGACAGGCGAGGAAATGGACCCCTTCTTCCGGAAACTGGGTATCCGCTGTCTTGTTCAGGGCAAGGGCACCCCGCGCTCGCTCATGCTCGAGCGCTTCAAAGAGGACGTCGATTCCGTGCTCTTCGGTACGGACAGCTTCTGGCAGGGAGTGGACGTCCCCGGCGAGGCGTTGTCCAACGTGATCATCACGCGTTTGCCCTTCGCGGTGCCGGATCATCCTCTGATTGAGGCTCGGATCGAGCGGATTGAGGCCGCCGGTGGCAATTCGTTCATGGACTTCTCGCTCCCCGAGGCCATTCTGAAGTTTCGGCAGGGCGTCGGACGCTTGATCCGATCGAAGTCCGACAAGGGGATCGTGGTGATACTCGACAACCGTGTCCTGACGAAGCGTTATGGGAAGGCATTCCTTGACGCCCTCCCCAAGTGCTCGGTGGAAGTAGTCTAGGCCTTCTTCGGCTCAGTCGGCTTGGGTTCGGATGGCTTCGATTTACCGGGGGCCCCTTCCGACTTTGATCTATAGTGGCTGGCGTAGTACCGGTTCTGGTAGTAGTAGTAGGAGTAGTAGTAGGAGTCGCGGCCCTCGAAGTCGATATCGTTGAGCACCGTCCCGCAGATGTGTATGCCGGAATCCTGAATGCGCTGGATCGTCTTGCGGGCATGCTCACGCCTGATTTTGTTGAACTTGGTGACGAAGATAATGCCGTCCGTCATCGCGGAAATGACCAGAGGGTCGCTCACCGCCGAGACAGGGGGACAGTCGAGCAGCACGCGATCATACCGTTTCGACACCTCTTGAAGGAACAAGGCCATGCGCTTGGACCCGATCAGCTCGGAAGGATTCTGGGGCGCGGAGCCGCAGCAGACGACGTCCAAATTGGGGACTTCCGTTGTGCGCACCAGCTCGTCCAGGTTCGAGGTGGTTTCCTGCAAGTAAGCGGCCAACCCCACCGGGCTGTGCAACTGGAACGCCTTGTGGACGGAAGGCCTGCGAAGGTCCGCGTCCACCAGCAATGTCCTTAATCCGGTCTGCGCCATGACGATCGCGAGGTTCGATGCCACCAGGGACTTGCCTTCCGCGGGGATTGTGCTGGTAACTGTCAGGACCCGCAGCCGGTCCGCCTTGTGGGTGAGAGCAATGGCCGCGCGGATCGTGCGGAAGGCTTCCGCCGCGTTCGATTGGGGATGGAGATGGCCCTGGAGGTCACGTTCCACCACGCTATTGGACTTGATGTTCGGCACATAGCCGAGAAACGGAAGCCGCAGATATGTCTCGACATCGTCCTGACTCTTGATGGAGTCATCGAGGTAATTCACAAAGAAGGCCAGGCCGATTGCGATGCCCATGCCGCCGAACAGTCCCAGGAACAAGGTCAGCGTCACCCGGGGCTTGACGTTCTTGAATGGGACTGAGGCTACGTCCGTCACACGGATGTTGTTCGCCTTGTCCTTGCCCACGAGTTCAATTTCCTTCATCTTGCCCAGGACTTGGTTGTAGAGAATCTTGCTGGTCTCCGCGTTCCGCGCGAGAATGTCGTATTGCATCTTGGCCGCGTTCCATTGCATTTGCTTCTCTTCCCACTGTTTGTAAACGGCCGCCTGGGCTTCCTCATTACTCCGGGCAATCCGGGCCTGGGTGCGGATGGACTCGACCAGAGTGGAGGCGACGGAGGCAAGCTTGTTCTTGGCGTCATCAATCCTGGATCGAATCTGAATCACTGTGGGGTGTTTGTCCTTGTACCTTTTGAGCAGCCCAGCCAGTTCGTTTTGCAGGTAGGCAAGCTGGATCTGGAGCTGCTTGACCTGGGTGTCGTTCCCGATGGACGGGAAGGACTCAAGTCCCTTGCCGCTCGCCACATGCTTGTCCAACTCATCCACGATCGTTTGCAGCGAGCGGGCCTCGTTGATCGCCCGGGCGTGCTCTACCTGGGCCGCGCTCAACGCCGAGAAGATCGTGTTTCGTTCGGCGTCCAGCGACACGATCTTGGTCAACTCCCGATAGGCTTGGAGACTTCGTTCCGCGCGATTCACATCCTGCTCCACGGAGTTGGCCTCGGAGCGGAGGAAGAAGAGCATGTCCAGGCTCTTCTTCTGTCGCTGGGCCAGATTCTGGTCGATGAACTCGTTCGCCAGTGCGTTGGCAATCACGGACGCCTGCTTGGGATCGGTGTGCTCCACCCGGATATCCACTAGGCGGCTCAGGCGGATCGGGACGATGGTGATGTCTCCGAGCAACGCCAGCACGCCATCCAGTCGGACGGCGTAACGCGGATCCTTTTCCAGCTTGAGCTTGTCGAAAACGGTTCTCAGCAAGGAGCGGCTCAGAAGGTTCTTGTACTGCGTCTGCAAATAGTCCTGATCGACGCCCGAGGCGGAGAGCATCTCGCGCAAACTCAGGGCGCTTTCCGACTCGCGATCAATCTGAATTCGCGCCGAGGCCACGTAAATCTTCGGCGCCTTTACCAGATAGACAAAACAGAGCACGAACACCGAAAGGAACGCCGTGATCACCAGCCAGCGGCGCTCCAAAACCACATGCCAGTAATGACGCAGATTCAGGTTCTCGACAGGGAAACCCTGGGCGGTTTTGTTGGGTGATAAGTTCTGCATGTCTTTAGAGGAAGCTCTCGCCGACCTCGATGGTGTCGTCCGGTTCGATCCATATCTTCTGGGCTGGATCCTTGATCTCGGTGAGCTTCTTGAGACTGTAAGTCTCCGTCTTTCCTTTGCGCGTCACATTGATCTTTCCCTTGTTCGCCAGACTATTCAGCCCGCCCGCGGCGGCGATGACGTCGATGACGTCGAACCGCTGTTCGCTGGGCAGTTCCACCAGGCCGGCCTTGGCCACCTGTCCGATCACGCGCACAAACTGCTTGCGGTATTGTTTGACCGAAACGAGGACCTGCGGGTCCACGAAATAGTCCTTGCTCAGCATCTCCTTCAGGTAGGCGGACACCTCCGCCGGCGTCTTGTCCTTCACTTCTACCATTTCCAGGAAGGGAAACTGGATCGTGCCCGTGGAGGTAACGGGGAATTCAAACGGGATATCTTTCTCGCCAACGATATAGATGTTGAGCAAATCCTGCGGAGCAATCTTCCGATCCACACTCGCGGACTGCGGCGGACTCTCCGCACCCCGGACCAGCCAGAGGGCGGGCAGAACGATCGCAGCACCCGTCCACCGGGTCATTAGTTTTCTCATAGTACTCAGTAACCGACAGCCAGAGTAAAGGTAACGCGATTTACATCGTAGTCAAGCGCACGTGAGTCCGAACTGAGGAGCTTCTCAAACTCGTACCCCAGTGACGCTCTGAGCCACAGCTTCATTTGGTAGGTCAGCGCGCCGCCCACCCGGAAGTGGTCGTCCACGCGGCCAGCGTAAACGCCCTTGTTGCCGTAATCGTTCAATCGGTACTCGCCAAATGCCGTGGCGGCGAGCCGTCCCTTCGCCCCGATGACCTGGCGGAACTGGAGTCCCGCTACGTCGTAGGTCAGCGCCTGCCCAGCAGATTGGACCGAGATGGTCCCGCGCCGCGAGTAAGTCAAGGACGCGGAGACCTTCTCCGTAAAGGCCGCGGTAAGGGCCGCCTCCACGACGGGGGAACTGGACCCGCCTGAACCATCGGCAAACTCACTCGCCTCGTAGCCCATCCGGACACTCCCTTTGAGCTTGGGCGTGAACTGGCCTTCCGCCCCTAGGAAGCCTCCCACGAAATCCGCGTGCGGCCCTTTCCGCATCGTGGGCACATTCGGCCCGCTGGCGGCCTGGCTGTAATAGACTTCCCCTAAGAAACTCGTTTTGGGGAGCGCTTTGAAGGCAAAGCCGAGCGTCCCGCGCGTCGTATTCACATCCATCACCGGCACTCCCTTTGCGAAGTCGGTGGCGTTGAATGTTCCCTGCAAATACGCCCGCGTGCGCTCGGTGATCTCATAGCCAAAGGTGTGGCCGAGATCGTAAACCATGCGCTCGATGGTTTGGGCCTGAACGGTGGTCCCTTGCTCGGCGGTGACGTACCCACCATAAATGCTCGAAAGGTACTCGAAGGCATAGCGGTTCTCGGACGATAGCCGGGCACCTTTGAGCTTTCCTGTCAACTCGAAGGCGTGATCGGTCGAATTCTGCACGTCGTTTGCCGCGTAAAACAGGCTGTTAAGGCCATAGCGAAACATCAGTGACCTCTCCCCCTGCCCCTTGCCCAGCCACGTCTCGAGTTCGGGATGCACCACCGTGATAAAGTCACCAACCATCCCCTGGGACTGGTAGAAGAGGTTGTCGTTATACTGCTCCGCCAGGGTGAGCCGGGGCCGGAACACCAGCGGACCCGCGTTGACGGACAGGATATCGCTCGCCTCGATCGCCCCGGCCGTATTCATGCTGGCCAGAACTCCACCGAGAACAACGACTAAGCTTGCATCGCGTTTGTTACTTAACATGGTCTCAAATGCCGTTACCCTGACTTTATTGCGTCAAATACTCGAATATTCAAACCCCGTTTGGCAAGCAGGAAATCCGCTCCCCCACCCATTCCTGTGGCAGGGAACGCGCCATATCGACTCGATGCTCGACGGTTCGCGAAATTGCGAGACCCTCTAGCAGCACGACTCGTGCCAGATTTCAACCGCAGACTAGCCTGGTTCTATCCCCTCAACCCGCCTCGCACGTCACTCCATGGACACCCCTGTCCCTCGCCGAGCCGCCTACTGGCTCAATTCGGCGTCAAGCGGAGCGGCAGGGTGACCTCGAACGTTGTCCCGTCTCTCGAGGAACTCCAGAACACCACGCGGCCCTGGAGGTATCGCTCCGCAAGCAGTCTCACACTGTAGGTTCCCAAGCCGCGCCCCGTCCCTTTTGTTGAAAAGGACCGGTTAAAAACCTGGAGCTGAACTTCCGGCGGCATCGAACCCGGGTTGTGAACCCAAAACCGCGCCCGTCCTTCCGCCAAACCGCACCCTGCCGTAACCACATCGCCAGAATTGGTTGCTTCCAACGCATTCTTGATGAGGTCGCCCAATACCCTCTTCAGCAACGCTCGGTCGGTAACGACCTCAATCTCCACGGCAATGGAATCCAAGCGCAGCGACCGTTCCCGAGCCAAGTCATTCTTGCCATAGAACTGAATCAACTGCGCCAGCAGGTCCCGCGTCTGAACCGACTCCGGAATCACGGTCAACTCATCCCGCTCCGCTGCCAGCAGGTCCCGCTGTGACTGAATCTGGCCAATCAAGTTCTCGAAATCGATTCGGGCCACCTCGATCACAGACTCCATCCCCGCCGGCGCCTCCGCCTTCAGTCGTTCCATCATCCCATCCAGCTCCTCGGCGCCGTTGAGCACATCATGAAACAGGACCCGTTCGAGTGTCCGACGTCGCTTCTCGTGGCCGATGTCAGCAACGGACAGCATCGTAAACCTCTCCCCCTGATGAACAAACGGGGTCGCCGCCACCAGCAGGTCCAAAGCCCGATGCCGACAGTTGATGAGTCGCGTCATCCGGCATTCCTGGCGCTCAGGGCGTCCACCCAAACCAGCCAGGATCGTCAGCATCACCCCGCACTGTGTACAAGCCTCCGCACATCCGCACCCCAACGGGCTCTCCTGTGCGTGAACACAACCAACCGCCTCGCCCACCCGCAGGCCAAGAACTCCTCCCCGGCCACCCTCCGTTGCGAGGCTGGCGGCACTGTCACTCGCGAACACGATCTGACGCTGCTCGTTCAGGATGAACACATAGTTGGTCGCCGAGTTGAGGAGCAGTGCGGTCAGCGGCGTTTCGACCAACGAACCCGCTTGACGCTGAATCACCTCCACCGGAACCCGTTCTTCGAGCGCGAAACCAGTAATCGGGATGTGAGTTGACATCGCAATAAAAGAGGCACCCTCGGGTACCCCAACTCCATGCATCCTGGGCGAAATAAGACGGTTTTGCAACCGGAATAATCCATCGGGCGGCCCCAGGCTCTTAGGCATCCGGCTTCGGCTCGGGGAGCCAGTGCGACGCAACCAATCCCACCGCATAGACGAACAAAGCCATCAGCGCCGCACCATAGGCCGTCTGAGCGAATGTGGTCACTCCCGGCATGTTCGGCGCCAGCCAGATCGTCGTGACGTACGCCGCCGACGTTCCAATCATTCGTCCCCCGAGATTGGCCGCAAAGCTCTCCCCCGTGCCTCGCAGATGAACAGGGTAAACCCGGGGCAGGTAGTTGCCCCAGAAGCTGAACTGCGCAACAGTCAGCATCCCGGCGATGAACATCCCCCACTTGAGGAGATCCAGGTCCTGCCGCGCGGGGAAAAGAAACACCAGCGGTATGATGATCAATCCTGGTACCTGAAACAGCCGCAACAGTTTCACTCGGCTCACGATTCTCACCGCCAGGAAGGCCAGCAGCAAACGTCCCACCAATCCCCCGGTTTCCTGATAAAACTGCACGTTGTTCGCCACTTGCTTCACTTGGTCCCCGATCGCCCTTTGCCGCCCCATCACCCTCTTGAGTTCATTTTGTAGCTCCCATCGAGCCGCGTCCCCTGCGGGGGCCTCCTTGAGCCGCTTGCGCACCCCGGCCTCCTGCTGTTTCAGCTCCTTGAGAGGTTGCTGGACAGCCGCCAACTCGGGGAGCCCGGGCACAATCTGCGACGGCGTGAGTTGGATTGCTCCGAACGCCGCCCCGTATGCGCACGCAAAGAGGAGCGTGGTGACGATGGTCGTGCGCCGCAGATCGGGCTGGAAAAGGGCTCTGAAGCTTGGTCTGCCAAGTGTGCCCGCAGCTCGTCTCTCCGCCCAGGCCGGCGATTCGGGCAGGAAGGGCCGAATGACGATGAGCGGAATCGCCGGGATCAGGCCGGAGATCAGTGTGTAGCGCCAGGAGGAGTGCCCGCCGTGAATCGCCGGCAGCAGGGCGGCATACTTCACCGCCAGCAGGTTCGCCCCGGTCACGATCAAGCCGCCCACGGAGGAGAACGCCTGGGTAAAACCCAGCACCCGTTCACGCTGGGCGGGATTGGGAAAAAGCTCCGCCAGCCAGGCCACCGCAGCCACAAACTCCACGCAGACCCCGATGAACGTCGTGCACCGGAAGAACAGGAGCATCGGCGCCGTGGTGCTAAACCCTGCCGCGAGCGCCGACACAGAGTAGATCAGGATGCTCCAAACCAAGACGCGGCGGCGTCCAAAACGATCCGTCAACCACCCGCCCAACAACCCAAAAAGGCCCCCGGACATGGCGCTGCCCCAGAAAATGATGCCAACCCATTCCCGCACTCTGGGGTCGCCCGGCATCACCTGCAGCAACTCCGCGAGCGCCGGGCCGGCGATCAGCGGCATCATCAACAACTCATAAATATCAAAAGCAAACCCGATGATGGCGACGGTGATGATCAGCCAGTCCACCATCGAGAGGCGCTTAGGTTCCGCATGCGATAAACTCATGACCCCCAAACCTCGCCTGCGTCCGCGGAAAGTTCAACACCGAACTCATAGAGCGCCCCGCCCTGTAACCCGCTTTCTCGGGCGAATTTTGGGTTTCCATGGATGGGGTCAGACTATCCTGGCCATCCTGTTCATCCTGTCAGCCCTCCGTTTCCTGCCTCGGTGAGGCCGTCCCCAGATGCCGCGCCTGGCGCTTTTGGCCCGCTGGGCGGGCGGTGGCGCGCGCCAGGGTCTCCTCAGCAAGGTGGGGGCGCAGAAAGGGCGGGAGTTCGTCGCGTCCGCTCCGCTGGAAATCGTGCCACAGGCTCGTGGCCACTCGTTGGGCGTCATGACCGCTTTCGGCGGTGAGGTATTCGAAGAGGAGTTCAGCCAGCCTGTTCAGGGCGATCCCGTGCCGAGCGCCAGTCCGTGCGTGGATCCAGTCGCTGAAGCGAAGGAGGGCTCTGAAGGGACCGCCGGACTGGGAGGCTGCCCAAAGCAACGGGGTGCTTTCGACAAAGTTGCCACTATTGCCCACCAGGTCCCAGTATCGGGCGAACCGCCGCAAGCGCTGGATCGTAGGAAAATCAATGAGCCTGTTCCGCAGAATCTCGTAAGGCGGCAACGGGCTATAGACCATCTCCCACGCCTGATCGTGTCGCACGATGGGAGTCCCTCGGAGCCGCTTGAGTATCCCGACCTGGATTTCCTGCGGTCCGAGGGCGATGAGGCGATCGAATCCGGCGGCAAAGCTCTCCATGGTCTCGCCGGGCAATCCCACGATCAGGTCGGCATGCACGTGAACGCCGGTCTGTTGCCGGAGGTATCGAAGGTTCTCCTCGAGTTTTCCGTAGTCCTGCCGACGGCTGATGCTGATCGAGACGCTTTCGTTGAATGTTTGAATGCCCACCTCAAATTGCAGCGCCCCCACCGGAAACCGCGCGATCAGGCTCCGAAGGTTCTCGGGAAGCCGGTCCGGGATCATCTCGAAATGCAGGAACAAACCGGGCTCGCGGCGGCTTAGGAAGAACTCGAGAATCGCCTGACTTATGGCCACGTTCAGGTTGAACGTGCGATCCACAAACTTGAAGTGCCTCAAGCCCCGCTTCAACAATTCATCAAGGCTCGCCAGAAACGGAGCCAAAGGGAACTGCCTCAGCGCCACATCCAGGGACGAAAGGCAGAACTCACAGTGGAACGGACAGCCCCGCGAGGCTTCCACATAGATCACCCGGTGGGCGATGTCGTTTTCGTTGTAGAGCGAATAAGGAAGTTGGAGCCGCCCCACGTCCGGCAGCTCGGCAGGGATAATCCGGTGTGGGATCGCCTCGCCGCGAAGCAAACGCGCGCATGCGTCGGCGAAGGCCAGGTCGGCCTCGCCGGTGATCACGAGGTCGGCAAGCCGCGCAATTTCTTGCTGGTCCGTCTCGTGGCTCACCTCAGGCCCGCCGAGGATCACTGTGATGTCCGGACGCAGCCGTTTGAGGATGGCCACCACTTCGGTGGTCAGCGAGACATTCCAGATGTAGATGCCGAGCCCGACAATGCGCGGTGACTCGGCCAACAGCCGCTCGACGATTTCCAACGGGCGCTGGTTGATGTCGAACTCGATCAGGGCCGCCCTCTCCCGCAACTCCCCCAGGTTGGCCAGCAGGCAGCGCAGGCCGAACGCCGAGTGGATGTACTTGGCGTTTAAAGTGGCCAGAACGATGTCCGCCATGATCGTGGCCGACGCCGCTACGGCAATTGCGTGGAGCCCATCAAATAGCGGTCGCACTCGCGGGCGGCGCCGCGGCCTTCGTTGATGGCCCAGACTACAAGGCTCTGGCCGCGACGGCAGTCACCCGCGGCAAAAACACCTTTGATATTGGTGGAGTACTGGCCATGGCTGGCCTTGACGTTCGTTCGCGGATCGCGCTCCACTTTCAGTTCGTCCAGCATCGGCTGCTCGGGCCCCAAGAAACCCATCGCAAGCAACACCAGTTGGGCCGGAAGAACCTTCTCGGTGCCCGGCACTTCCTTGGGCGCGAACCGCCCGTTGGCGTCCTTCTCCCATTGGATCTCAACGGTGTGAATCTCCTTCAGGTATCCGCGGTCGTCCCCGACGAACTTCTTCGCGGTGGTGAGATAAACACGAGGGTCCGCGCCGTACTTGGCGGCGGCTTCCTCCTGGCCGTAATCCATGCGATAGACCTTGGGCCATTCGGGCCACGGATTGTCCATCGCGCGGTCCATGGGCGGGCGCGGCAGGATCTCGACCTGGAGCAAGCTGCGACACCCGTGCCGCAAGGACGTCCCCACACAATCGGTGCCCGTGTCGCCGCCGCCGATCACAATCACATCTTTGCCCGCCGCAGAGATGAAATGACCATTCTTATGTCCATCCAGGAGGCTTTTGGTGTTGCTGTGGAGGAACTCCATGGCGAAGTGGACGCCCTTGAGACTGCGGCCCTCGATGGGCAAATCGCGAGGCTGGGTCGCGCCGGTGCAGAGCACCACGGCATCGTACTCGCCCAGCAAGCGCTTGGCGGGGAGATTCTTCCCGACCGCCGTGTTCGTCACAAACGTAATCCCTTCCTCAGCCAGCAGATCGACCCGCCGTTGCACCAACTTCTTGTCGAGCTTCATGTTGGGGATGCCGTACATCAGCAACCCACCCACGCGATCATGCCGCTCAAAGACCGTCACCGAGTGGCCCGCCTTGTTCAGTTGCGCCGCGGCGGAAAGGCCCGCCGGGCCGGAACCGACGATCGCCACCTTCTTGCCGGTACGCGCTTCGGGAGGGTGCGCCGTAACCCAACCGTTCTCCCAGCCCTTGTCGATGATGTTGCACTCGATGCCCTTGATCGTGACCGGCGGGGCGTTGATGCCGAGCACGCAAGAGCCTTCACAGGGGGCCGGGCAAACACGCCCCGTGAAGTCCGGAAAGTTGTTCGTCTTATGGAGACGGTCCAGGGCCTCATGCCACAGGCCCCGGTAGATCAGATCGTTCCACTCCGGGATCAGATTGTTGATCGGGCAGCCGGAGGCCATGCCGCTCAGCAATGTCCCAGTGTGACAGAAAGGCACGCCGCAGTCCATACAGCGGGCAGCCTGTTCCTGGAGCTTTTTCTCCTCCAGGTGGCTGTGGAATTCGTTCCAGTCCTGGATACGTTCGAGAGCGGAACGGTCCAGCGGCAATTCGCGCAGATACTCAATGAAGCCAGTCGGTTTTCCCATGATGGTCGGATCAGCAGTTTGTCAAAATCGTTGGTGAAAGGTCAGAAAGGACGGGCTATCCGCCGCCGATCCGGGCAACGTCGCGAGCGTTGGCCTCAAAGGCGGCCATGGTCGCCTCCTCGCCACTCAGGCCGGAGTCCGTGATGCGTTTGATGGCCTGGAGGACCCGCTTGTAGTCCCGGGGCATCACCTTGACGAACCGGGGCACGTAGTCTTCCCAGAGCACGAGAATCTTGAAGGCGCGCTGGCTCCGGGTCTGTTCAGCATGTTTCTGGATCATCCGCCGGACTTCCTCGATCTCCAGTTTGTCCTCCAGCTTCTCGAGACCGACCATCTGGTGGTTGCAGCGGCAATGAAAGTCGCCCTCTTCGTCCAGGATGTAGGCCACCCCGCCGGACATGCCCGCCGCGAAATTGCGTCCAGTCGGCCCAATGACCACCACGCGTCCGCCGGTCATGTACTCGCAGCAGTGATCACCCACCGCCTCGACCACCGCCGAGATGCCGCTGTTTCGCACACAGAATCGCTCGCCGGCCATCCCGCGCACGTAGGCTGCGCCCGCGGTTGCGCCATAGAAGGCGACACTGCCGATGAGTATTGTCTCCTCGGGAATGAACGTGGAACCGGCGGGGGGGAAGACGATGATCTTGCCTCGGGAAAGCCCTTTGCCGACATAGTCGTTGGCGTCGCCCTCCAGAAGAAAGGTCATGCCTTTTGGAATAAACGCGCCGAAGCTCTGCCCCGCTGATCCCTTGAAATGAATGCGGATAGTATCTTCCGGCAGCCCTTCAGGGCCATGGCGACGGGTGAGTTCACTCCCCGTGAGGGTGCCCACCACCCGGTTGATGTTGCGGATGGGCACTTCCGCCCGCACCTTTTCTCCCCGGGCGAGGGCTGGCTCGCAGAGGTTGAGAAGGACCAGCTTATCGAGCGACTTGGCCAGGCCATGGTCCTGCGGAATCTGGCAATAGCGGCCCACTCCGTCAGGCACGGTGGGCTGGAAAAGAACGTTCGAGAAGTCGAGCCCTTTGGCCTTCCAGTGCTCCACCGCCTGCTTCGCTTCCAGGCAGTCGGCTCGTCCGACCATCTCGTTAATCGTGCGGAATCCGAGCTGGGCCATCCACTCGCGGACTTGCTGCGCCATGAACCGCATGAAGTTCACCACATGGTCGGGATCGCCCTTGAAGTTCTTCCTCAACAGCGGATCCTGGGTGGCCACGCCCGCGGGGCAGGTGTTCAGATGGGAAACTCGCATCATGATGCAGCCCATCGCCACCAGCGGCGCGGTGGCGAAGCCGAATTCCTCGGCGCCCAGCAGCGCCGCGATTACCACATCCCGGCCCGTCTTCAACTGGCCGTCTGCTTCGACCACTATGCGGCTGCGCAAGTTGTTGAGCACCAGTGTCTGGTGGGTCTCGGCCAGGCCCAGTTCCCAGGGAATCCCGGCGTGCTTGATGCTCGTTTGGGGAGACGCGCCCGTCCCGCCGTCATAACCGCTGATCAGCACCACATCCGCATGCGCCTTGGCCACGCCGGCGGCCACGGTGCCGACCCCCACCTCCGCCACCAGCTTCACGCTAATCCGCGCATGTTCATTCGCATTCTTGAGGTCGTGGATCAACTCCGCCAGGTCCTCAATTGAGTAGATGTCATGGTGTGGTGGAGGTGAAATCAAGCCGACGCCCGGCGTGGAATGACGAACCTTGGCGATCCACGGGTAAACCTTCTGCCCGGGCAACTGACCCCCCTCACCCGGCTTGGCTCCCTGGGCCATCTTGATCTGAAGTTCGCGCGCGTTAACCAGATAATAGCTTGTCACGCCGAACCGCCCCGAGGCCACCTGCTTGATGGCGCTGTTCCGCGAGTCGCCGTTGCTATCCAGCACGTAACGCGCCGGGTCTTCACCGCCTTCCCCCGTATTGCTCTTGCCGCCGATCCGGTTCATCGCAATGGCCAGTGATTCGTGCGCTTCCTTGCTGATGGAGCCGTAGGACATGGCACCCGACTTGAACCGCTTCATGATGGTCTCCACGGAGTCCACCTCCTCGATTGGAATGGGCGTGGACTTCTTGAAGGTCAACATCCCGCGCAGCGTGGCCAGACGGTTCGACTGGTCATCGACAAGGTCCGAATACTCTTTGAAAACCTTGTAGCTGTTCGTGCGCACCGATTGCTGCAGCTTGTGGATCGTCTGCGGGTTGAAGAGGTGGTGCTCCCCGTCCTGGCGCCACTGGTATTGACCGCCCGAGTCCAGCACGTCTCCGTTCACGTGGCGTTCCGGGAAGGCCCGCCGATGCCGGGCCAGCACCTCTTCGGCAAGCACTCCCAGCCCCACCCCTTCCACTCGCGAGGGGGTCCAGGTAAAGTACTTGTCGATCACGGAGTGATGAAGCCCGATGGCTTCGAAAATCTGCGCTCCGCGGTAACTTTGGATGGTGGAAATGCCCATCTTCGAGATCACCTTCACGACGCCTTTGACGGCGGCCTTTGCGTAGTTCTTACAGGCGGTCTTGTGATCGACCCCTTTGAGCAGCCCCTGCCGGATCATGTCGTCGAGGGTTTCGAAGGCCAGATAGGGGTTGATGGCTCCGCAACCATAACCGATAAGCAGAGAAAAATGATGCACCTCGCGCGGCTCGCCCGACTCGAGTACCAGCCCCACGCGCGTGCGCGCCCCCGTTCGAATCAGATGATGATGCAGCCCGGACACCGCCAGAAGGGCTGGGATAGGCGCGTTCTCCGGGTCGGTGCCCCGGTCGGAGAGGATCAGGATGTTGACCCCCTCCGCAATGGCCCGGTCCGCCTTCGCATAGAGCGCGTCCATGGCCTTCGCCAGGCCCACCGCGCCGTCCTCCGGCTTGAAGAGGATCGGCAGGCTTATCGATTTGAAATCGCCTTGGGCTACGTGACGGAGCTTGGCCAGCTCTTCGTTGGTCAGGATCGGCGCTTTGAGTTCGATGAGATGGCAACTCTCCGGGTGCGGGTTGAGCAGATTCCGCTCCGAGCCGATGGTGGTCTCGGTGGAAGTGACGATCTCCTCGCGGATGCAGTCGATGGGCGGGTTGGTCACCTGCGCGAAGAGCTGTTTGAAGTAGCTGTAAAGTAGTTGCGGGCGATCGGACAACACCGCCAGGGGCGCGTCGTTGCCCATCGATCCCACCGCTTCCACACCGTCACGGGCCATCGGCGCCATCACGATGCGGAGGTCTTCGAACGTGTACCCAAACGCCTGCTGGCGCTGGGTCACGGTCTGGTGATCGGGCTCGGGCAGGTTGGGCGGGTCGGGCAGGTGCGCCAGTTCGACCATGTGCTTGTCCAGCCACTGCCGATAAGGATGGGCGGACGCCACATGGTGCTTGATCTCCTCGTCGGAAATGATGCGCCCTTCGGCGGTGTCGATCAGCAGCATACGCCCGGGCTGCAACCGTCCTTTCTGGAGAATACGATCGGGGGCCAGGTCCAGGACGCCGACCTCGGACGCCATCACCACCAGATCGTCCTTGGTGACATAATAGCGGGAGGGACGCAAGCCGTTGCGATCCAGGACGGCCCCGATTTGTATGCCGTCCGTAAAGGCGATCGAAGCGGGACCATCCCAAGGTTCCATGAGGCAACTGTGGAACTCGTAAAAGGCCTTCTTCTCATCGCTCATGCTCTCGTGGTTGGTCCACGGCTCGGGAATCATCATCATCACCGCGTGCGAGAGCGGACGCCCCGCCAGGACGAGCAACTCCAGGCAGTTGTCGAACATGGCCGAGTCGCTGCCATTGGTGTTGATGATCGGGAGGATCACCTTGATATCGTCTCCAAAAAGGTCCGAGTCGAACATGGACTCCCGGGCGTGCATCCAGTTAATATTGCCGCGAAGGGTATTGATCTCGCCGTTATGGGCGACGTACCGATAGGGGTGTCCGCGTTCCCAACTCGGGAACGTGTTGGTGCTGAAACGGGAATGGATCAGGGCCATCGCGCTTTCCATGGCGGGGTCGCCCAGATCCGGGTAGTACTTGGACAACTGGTCTGAGATCAGCATCCCTTTATAGACCAGGGTCTTGTAGGACAAACTCGGCATGTACCAGTAATGACTCCCCTTGAGTCCCGAGTTGCGGATCTCCGTCACCGCCCGTTTACGGATGACGTAGAGCTTGCGCTCGAACGCGATGTCATCCGCGAGAATCGGGTTGCGGCGGATGAAGACCTGGCGCATGTAGGGCTCGGACGCCTTGGCGGTGGCCCCGATCATTGAGTTGTCCGTGGGGATCGTGCGCCAGCCCAGCACTTCCTGGCCTTCCTCAGCCACGATAACCTCAAACAATCGCTCGCAGTTCTTCCTCTCGGCGGGCTCCGGCGGCAGGAAGACCATCCCCACTCCATACTGGCTGAGTTTGGGCAACCGGATGCCCGCGGTCGAGGCGGCTTTTTGGAAGAAAGCGTGGGGCATCTGGATCAGGATGCCCGCGCCGTCACCGGTGTTCGCTTCCGAGCCGGTGGCGCCACGGTGGTTGAGGTTCTCCAGAATCTGGAGGCCTTGCCGGACGATCTCGTGGGATTTTTTGCCCTTCACATTGACAACGAACCCCACGCCGCAGGCGTCATGCTCGAACTGCGGGTCATACAGGCCCTGCTTGGGCGGGAGCCCATTCATCGGCGGGTTGCAGCGATTTGCCTGCGGAGTCGCGTTGCTCATCATCTCAGTACCAATCTTAATGTTCTAAGTTAACTCAGTATAAAATCCGGTTAGTTTTGCCAAATTGCAGCCAGCAAGCAATAACACTTTCACAAAAGTTGCGCCTGCCCTCCGACCTGATTCTGCTGGACATACGGATGCCGGGCATCGACGGTTACATGATCTGCCGCTAATTGAAAGCCAATCCCGATTTGCGCATGAGCTCGGTCATCTTCATCAGTGCCCCTGGCATGGCGGAGCAAAGGACCCAGGCTTCTCGCGAAGGAGCTTCGGACCACATCGCAATGCTGTTCCAGACCGATGGGGTGGTGGTGCGGGTCCACACCCACCACCAATTGAGCAAGCCGGCAGATCTCAAGGGCGAGATCGCCGAACGCAAGGGGGCGGAGGAGGCGCGGCCTTGTTCGTCGAAGTTCGCAATCGACCCACCCGGAGGGAGCCATGAACACGACCATCCATTGGACCGGCAAACTGCTGGACGTCTTGATCAACGCCGACCGTGCGGGCGCGGCGGAGTTGATCAACCAAGCCCTCGCGGAAGGCATCAGCCCCGACCGTGCTATCACCGAAATTCTCGACCCGGCGCTCGTCCAACTTGGCCGGTTGTGGGAGAACAAAACGGTTTCGCTGGCGCAGAACTTCGTGGCGGCGAAAATCGCCGAAGACATCCTGCTGCGCTGCCTGCCGGATGCCGGAGCCGCGCCGCGGGTGCCGTCCCAAGGCCCGGTGGTCCTTGGCAACATCGAGGATGACTTCCACAGTCTTGGGCGGCGAGTCGTGGCGTCCTTCCTGCGCGCCGCCGGCTGGGAAGTTCACGATCTGGGCAATGACGTGCCGGCGGAGCAGTTCGTGGACAAAGCGATCGAGGTCAAGGCGGTCGTGGTGGGCGCTTCCGCGATGATGCAGACCACCGCCCTCAACATCCGCGAGTTACGCGACGTGATTGACGCCCGCGGCTTGCAGGGCCGGTTGAAGCTGGCTGTCGGCGGCGCGGTCTTCAACTGGCGGCCGGACTTGGTCGCCGAGGTGGGTGGCGACGGCACGGCTGGCAATGCCGCCGCGGCGGACGCTCTCTTCCAACGGCTGCGAACCGAAGCGAAAGGAGAACCGACACCATGAACGCCTTCGAACGTGTCATGAACACCCTCCAGGGTGAACCCGCGGACCGCGTGCCTGTTTTCGCGATTCTCGGCGCGTACGGGGGCCAGCTCACCCACAGTGACCTGAGAACCCTCTACAGCAACGCGGCGGCCTACGTCGCCGGCCAGCGTGCCGTTCAAGAGACCTTCGGCTTTGACTTGGTGCTGGCCCCCTTTGACTACAGCGCCGTCGCGGAGGCGTTTGGCGGCGAGGTGGCTTGGTTCACCGACCAACCGCCCAACATGAAGCCTCCGGCGGCGCGTGGGGTTGCGGCGGCGCTCGCGTTGCCACTGCCCGATCCGCAGCGCACCGCCCGGTTGCCAATAATCCTGGCGGCGACGTGGCAACTGGCCGAAATTTATCGCGAGCGAGTGCCGGTGTTTGCCGCGGTGCCCGGCCCCTGCGCCCTGCCGGCGCTGGTTCTGGGGATGGAAGCGTGGATGGAAACACTGCTCTTCGACGAGCCGCAGGCCCAAGCGTTGCTCGAACGCACCGGACGATTCTTCGTGGCGTGGGCTAACGCCTTGCTAGCAGCGGGCCTCACCGGCCTTGTCGTCACCGAAGGCATGGCGGCGGCGGAAATTGCGCCGCGCAGCCTTTTCGTCGAGCGGTTGCTGCCGCATCTGTGCGCGATGTTCGCCCAAGTGCGGGGTCCGCTGGTGTTTCACCACACCGGCGGGCGGATCAATCATATCCTGGACTTGCTCCCGGGGGTGCCGGGTGTGGCGGGCGTCGTTATTAGTTCCAAAGGCGATCTGGTTGAGGCACGGCGCCTGATTGGACCGGAGATGCTCCTGGTGGGCAACCTGGACAACCTGAGTTTCCCCAGGGCGTCTGCCACGGAGATTCGCGAGCGGAGCCTGGCGTGTTTGCGGGCCGCCGCTCCGGCAGGACGCTATATCCTTGCCAATTCTGGCGGCGATATCCCATTGAGCACCCCGCCGGAAAACTTGCGGACGATGATCCAGGCCAGCGAGGAATACGCAGCTGTAGCCGGCAGCATCCCCGCCGCCCGGCATGGAACGAAAGGATGCCGATGAACGGACCTGTGCTTCACGAATCCGTGGCGGGAAGCCGGCAGGCTGAGGAGCCTGCCGCCACACCACCGACCGTCTGGCTTTGTTGCGGAGTGTTGCGCGCCGAGTTGGAGGAACTTCACCGGCTTGGTAAAATCCGTGGGAAGCTGCAATTTCTCGACTCCATGCTCCACATGGATCCTCAGAAACTGGAGATCGTGCTGGCTGCCGCCTTGGAGCAACCCGGCCCAGAAAGAGGAGTTCTGGTGCTGGTTTATGGCGATTGCTGCCCCCGGATGCTGGACCTGGCGCGCCGGTTCCGGGTGGGCCGCGTCAATGCCATCAATTGCGCGCAAATATTGGTGGGCCGCGCCCGCTATCGCGAGTTGACGCAGGGGCAAGCTTTCATGCTCTTGCCCGAATGGACACTGCGCTGGAAGGAGATCTTCCGGGTCGAACTGGGTTTGAAGGAGGAGGTCGCGCGCGACCTCATGCAAGACCAGAGCCGGGTGCTGGTCTATCTGGACACCGGCTTGGCCAAGGTGCCGCAGCAGGCTCTCGCCGACTGCGCGGCCTTCATCGGGCTGCCTTGGCGCGTGGAACCGGTAACCCTGGATAACCTGTTGGCAATGCTGTTGGAGGCCCAAACCACGGCGACGGTCCGTCCGTCCTCAAAGCAAGCGTCATGACCACCAACCCGTCCAACGAACCATCCCTTCTGTCCGCCCATTTGATGGCAATGGAGGTCATCTCCGAACTGTTGGCTTCCGCCGGGCCGGGCCAGTTGAGTCAGAAACTCACCGAACAACTGCGCGAACTGACCGGCGCCCGCAGCGTTCTGCTCCTCGCGCATTCGGATAAACCGGACTCGCATGAGCTGATCGGCGCCTGCCCTCTCCGGCGAGCGACGCTTTTCTCCGCTGCCGAACTCGATCATTTCTGCCCGCTCCACACCCCGGAGGCGCTGCCCGTCCGGCCACAAGAGTTGCCCCCCGAACACCCGCTGCGGGCGCCGCTCTTGCGGGGCGATGTTGAGTCCCTGCTGCGCTTTCCGCTGCGCGCCGGGGGCGAGTTGGTGGGCTCGTTGTTGTTGTTGGATTTGCCAGAATTGGATCGGATGGACGAGGTGACGAAGACCATCACGCCCCTTTTGCCCGTGATCGCCATAGCCCTGAGAAACGCCTTCGCCCACCAGCGGATTGAGCAGCAGGCCCGGGAACTCGAGTCGCAAGCGCGCGAGCTGGAGCGCCGTGTAACCGTGCGCACCGCTGACCTGGCAACCGCCAACGAAACGCTGCGCGAGAGCGAGCATCGGTTCCGCGTGCTCTTTGAGCAGGCCGCCGTGGGCGTGGCGCAAATCCGCAGCGACACCGGCCAGTTTGTACGGGTCAACCGGAAATACTGCGACATCGTGGGTTACTCGCGCGAGGAAATGGAGCGGCTCGATTTCCAGACGATCACTCACCCGGACGACTTGGCGCTCGACCTGGCCAACATGGAATTGCTGAAAGCGGGGAGGATTCGCGAGTTCTCAATGGAGAAACGGTATTTCCGCAAAGACGGTTCGCTCGTGTGGGTGAACCTGACCATCTCGCCCATGTGGGTGCCGGGCGAGCCGCCAAACTTTCACATCGCGGTGGTGGAGGACATCACGGCGCGCAAGCAGGCGGGGCGCGAGTTGCGGTTGTTGACCGACACCATTACAGCCAGCCTCAACGAGATTTACATCTTCGACGCCGATACGTTGCGCTTCCGCTTCGTCAACGAGGGAGCGCTGCGGAATCTGGGCTACACGGCGGCGCAGATGCAGGACTTGACGCCGCTGGACTTGAAGCCGGAGTTAACGCGGGAGTCCTTTCGGGAACTGGTTGCCCCATTGCGCCGCCATGAGCGTCCGCTTCAGGTGTTCGAGACGATCCACCGCCGCGCCAATGGCAGCCTGTATCCCGTCGAAGTCCACCTGCAACTCATGGAACACGACGGGTTGCGCGTGTTCCTGGCGGTGATCCAGGACATCACCGAGCGCAAGCGGGCGGAAGCGGCGCTGCGAGACAGCGAAAAGCGCTATCACGACCTGTTCGACAAGGCGAACGAAGGCCTTTTCATGATGACGGGTGACGGACAAATATCCGAAGTCAACCAGGCTTTTGCCGAGATGCACGGCTACAAGGTGGATGAGCTTAGGCGGATCGACATCCGGGCGCTGGACGTACTGAAGGAAAGGGCGATGGAAGACCGAGCTGATATCATACCCCGGATTCAGGCCGGGGAAGTTGTCCGCTTTGAGGTCGAGCATTACCATAAGGACGGGCACACCTTCCCTCTCGCCGTTACCACAAGCATGATCGAAAGCGGAGACCGGACGTACTACATGGCCTTTCATCAGGACATCACCGAGCGCAAACGGGCCGAGGCGGCGTTGCGTGCCTCCCTGGAAGAGAAAACCGCGCTGCTCAAGGAGGTGCATCACCGGGTGAAGAACAACCTGCAAGTCATCAGCAGTCTATTGCGGTTGCAGTCCGGGCAGATGAAAAACGCCGAGGCCCACACCGCCCTGCTGAACATGCAGGGCCGGGTGCGCTCCATGGCTTTGATACACGAGCAGCTCTACCAATCGGCCAACCTGGCGCAGGTGGATCTCGCGGCCTACCTCAAGAGGCTCTGTGGTCAATTGTTCCACGCGCTGGCGGCGCATCCCGGAGCTGTCCAACTCCACCTGGACTTGGCCCTCGTGCGCCTGGGGATTGACCAGGCCATTCCCTGCGGCCTGCTCGTGAACGAACTAGTGTCCAACTGTCTGAAGCACGCCTTTCCAGAGGGACGCACGGGCGAGGTGCGGGTGGAACTCCAGCCTGTGCCCGACAGCCCCGCGCTGCGCCTGCGGGTGGCGGATAACGGGGTGGGCTTGCCGGCCGGATTTGACCTGAAAAGTCTCAAGTCGCTGGGATTGGAATTGGTTTCCACGCTGACCCGGCAGCTTCAGGGCAGACTGGAGATCGGCCCCGGCCCCGGCGCGGAGTTTAAGGTGGTATTCACTCCAAGATCTGACAAGGTCATCACCTGACCAAAAACTATGAAAGCAGCAAGAATATTGGTCGTGGAAGACGAACTCATTGTCGCAAAGGACATTCAGAACCGCCTGGCCGACCTCGGTTACCAGGCCGTCGGCATCGCGTCGGAGGGCGTGCAGGCCATCGCGATGGCGGGCGAACTGGGGCCGGACTTGGTGCTGATAGACATCCGATTGGAGGGCGATATGGATGGCATCCAGGCGGCGGAGCAGATTCACCAGCGGTTCCGACTGCCGGTGGTGTTCCTGACGGCGTACTCGGAAGACACCACGCTGGAGCGCGCCAGAATCGCCGAACCCTTCGGTTACATTCTCAAGCCTTTCCAAGATCGAGAACTGAAAGCCACCATCGAGATCGCCCTCTACAAGCACAGGGCGGAAGTGGAAATCCGCCGCCTCAACCGCCTGTATATCGTCTTGAGCCAGGTGAACCAGTCCGTGGTCCGCGCCCGCACCCGGGAGGAGTTACTGCAAGAGGTCTGCCGCGTGGTGGTGGAGTCTGGTCAGTTCAGTCTGACCTCGATTGGCTGGCTGGATCCGCAAAGCAAGGCCGTAAGGCCGCTGGCCCAAGCGGGAGGAAGGCACGACTACGTCCGCAACATCAAGATCTATGCGGATGACCGTCCGGAAGGACGCGGTCCCACCGGCACGGCCATCCGGGAAGGCAAACCGCGGGTGTGCAATAACTTTTTCGAAGATCCATGCACCTTGCCTTGGCGTGAGGCCGCCGCCCAGGAGGGTATTCGGTCCTCCGCGGCGTTTCCCATCCGCTTCAAGGGGGAAGTCGCAGGCGCCTTGTCGGTGTACGCGACCGAGCTGGATTTCTTCCAGGATAAGGAAATCGCCCTGCTGGAGGAGGCGGCGATGGATATTTCCTTCGGCCTTGACCATTTGGATGCGGAGACGCAACGCAAGCGGGCGGAGGTGGCGCTGCTGGAGAGCGAGGATAGATACCGGGGCCTCTTCGAAAGCTCTTTTGACGCCCTCATGACCTTGGAGCCTCCTTCCTGGAGATTCACCTCTGGAAACCCGGCCACCGTGAAGATGTTCAGGGCGAAGAGCGAGGAGGAGTTTATTTCTCGCGGGCCATGGGAGCTGTCTCCCGATCGCCAGCCAGACGGGCGTGCGTCTGCTGAGAAGGCCAAGGAGATGATTGAGACGGCCATGCGCGAGGGCTCCCACTTCTTCGAGTGGACGCACCGGCGTATCGACGGCGAGGAGTTCCCCGCCACCGTGCTCTTCAGCAAGATGCAGTCAGCCGGAAAGGCATTCCTGCACGCAACGATCCGGGACACCACGGCGCAGTTGGTCGCCGAGGAACGGTTGCGCCAACAGGCGATGCTGCTCGATGCCGCCAACGAAGCCATTTATGTGCGGAGGCTGGACCACACCGTGACGTACTGGAACGTCGGCGCCGAGCAGCTCTACGGCTGGACGCGCGCCGAGGCGCTCGGCCGCAAGATCACCGAGCTGGGCGACCTTGACCAAGAAGCGTTCGCGGCGGCGCACACCGCAACTCTGGAACACGGCAGTTGGACAGGCGAGGTGGCCAAGATCAGCAAGGAGGGCAAGGAGCGTGTCGTGTTCTGTCGATGGACGTTGTTGCGGGACGAGCAGGGTCGGCCTAAGGAAATCCTGGCCATCAACACGGACATCACCCAAAAGAAACAACTGGAAGGCCAGTTTCTGCGCGCCCAGCGCCTCGAGGGCATCGGCGCGCTGGCCAGTGGCATCTCCCACGACCTGAACAACATCCTGGCCCCCATCCTGATGACCGCGCCGTTCCTGCGCGACGCCGTCAGCGACGCTGAAAGCCGCGCGATGGTGGACACCGTCGAAAGCTGTGCCCGCCGCGGGGCCGAGATCATCAAACAACTGCTCACCTTCGCCCGCGGCAAGCCCGGCGCGCGCGTCCCTTTGCCTGTGCGGCATTTACTGCGCGATATGGAAAAAATCATCCGGGAGACCTTTCCACGCGAGATCTGCACAAGAGTGGACACGCCCGCGGACCTCTGGCCCTTGCTGGGCGACGCCACCCAGATCCATCAGACCCTCATGAATCTCTGTGTCAACGCCCGCGACGCCATGCCCGACGGGGGCAGGCTGACGATGGGGGCAAAGAACGTGGTTGTGGACGCGGCCCTTGCCGCCATGACGCCCACCGCCAGGCCTGGCCCCTACGTGCGCGTAAGCGTGGCCGACACCGGCGCGGGCATTGCACCCGAGAACCTTGACCGTATCTTCGATCCCTTCTTCACCACCAAGGAGGTGGGCAAAGGCACCGGTCTGGGGCTGGCCACCGTGCTGGGCATCCTGCGTGGGCATGAAGGCTTTGTGCGGGTGGATAGCCGGCTGGGGTACGGCACAACCTTCGAGCTTTACTTCCCGGCCTCGCCGGAAGCCCAGGCTGCCGACACCCCTGACCGCCCAGCGCCGCCCCCGGGCGGCCAGGGCGAATTGATCCTCGTGGTGGATGATGAAGCCGCCATACGCAATGTCGTGCGCTCCACTTTAGAGCGTCACGGCTACCGCGTTATCATGGCCGCCGAAGGGGCTGAGGGGCTGGCGGTTTTTTCCCAACCCCGCGCCGAGGTCCGAGCCGTCCTCGCCGACATGATGATGCCCGTCATGAACGGGCCGAGTATGATTTACGCCCTCCGAGCCATCGAGCCGCGCCTGGTAGTCGTGGGCATGACCGGCATGGCTGAGCGGACGGGCGTCAGAGGCTTGGAAAACCTTGACCTCTCGGCATTGCTCATGAAGCCGTTCTCGAATGATGAATTGTTAAGCGCGCTGCACGCCACGCTCCTGCCATCCAGGGCGACTGCCGCCCCGGATGGAGCCAAGTGAAGGTGGCCCCGTCACGAACGGGCGGCGGCGAAAAGGGATCCATCATTTAAAATGCGAGTGTGGTGTTATAGTCCTATCAGGGGGGCGATCTCCGCGTGGTCCGCTCATTCTTCCCGCGCCGAGGCTCAGAGGTGAGGCCTTGAGGAATGGGGGCTGACTTATTGCGGCAAGAAAACTCAAGACCCACCCAAAAAAAAGTGAAATGCACCCTGCGACCGTTTCTTGCTTGACGGTCGCGATCCCTATGCATGGTAATCAGCCCATGACTTGTTCTGTTCCCACCCGCTCCGCCGGCGCCTTGCTCGGCGCGGTTCTCGGCCTTCTGACCTGGATTGCATCTCTCAGCCCGTCGCTCCAGGCCGGACCTCTCGAAGATTACGTTCACCGCACCGACCGCAGCTTCAACTGGAAGCGCACGGAGCAGAAGAAGACGAAAGCCGGTCTTCTCACGCACCTCGAGTTCGTCTCGCAGACCTGGCGCGGGCAGTTCTGGAGTCACCACCTCATGGTCATCCGCCCAGAAACGGTGCGTAATCCCAGCATCGCCCTGCTCTTCATCACCGGCGGCAGCTACAACGCCCCGGATGAGAAGGAACTTGAAATGTTCAACATCGTCGCCCAAAGGGCCGGCGCCTTGGTTGCCATCATCAACAAAGTCCCAAACCAACCCCTCTACGACGGACGCCACGAGGATGCGCTCATCGCCTACACCTTCGACCAATACCTCAAGACCGGCGACAAGACCTGGCCACTCCTCCTCCCCATGGTCAAGAGTGCCGTCCGCGGCATGGACGTCGTCCAGGCGTTCGCCAAAACCGAATTCAAACAGCAAATCGAGCACTTCGTCGTCTCGGGCGCTTCCAAGCGCGGTTGGACCACCTGGCTCACCGCCGCCGCGGACCCCCGGGTCACGGCGATTGCCCCCATGGTGATCGACATGCTCAACATGAGACAGCAGCTCGCGTGGGCTGACAAGGTCTATGGCAAACAGAGCGAGGAAATCAATGACTACACCGCCATTAATCTGCATCTGCGCCAGGACGAGCCGGTCATGGGCAAGCTGCGACGAATTGTGGATCCCTACTCTTACCGCGCCCGCTATACGATGCCCAAACTCCTCCTCCTGGGCACCAACGATCCTTATTGGACTGTCGATTCCCTCCGGCACTACTGGGGCGATCTGCCCGGCCCCAAGCTCGTCTTCCAGACACCCAACGCCGGACACGACCTCGCCGGAGGGAAGGAAGCCGTGCAGACCCTGGCCGCCTGGTTCCAAATGATCGCCGACGGCCAGGAGCTTCCCCGCTTGGAATGGAACTTCCAGGAGGCGGCCGGCGCGGTGCAGGCCAGCGTCAGCTCCACCCAGCCCGCCCGAAAAATTACGCTCTGGACCGCGGATTCGAAGGACCGCGACTTCCGGGATGACAAATGGACCAGCCGCGAGCTGCTCACCCAACCGGGCGCGGTCCACGCGGTCACCTCGATCCCAACGCCCGAACAGGGATACCGCGCCTACCTCTGCGAGGTGACTGTCGTTTCTCCCACAGGGGACGAATACCGCCTTTCAACCGCCGCCCGCGTCACGCCAGACAACATCAAGTAGCGCAACACTCAAGGCAGCAACCGCACCCGGTAGAAACGGATGCGGTTAGTGGCCGAGGCATCGAGAAACCGCACGTCATACCCCTCAGCGGTCACCACCGAGCCAACCGCCTCCCAAGCACTCCCGAGCCCGAACCGATCCCGGCCCAGGACCTCGTATCTTCCGCCTGGCACACCCCTCCAGGCGAGCGTGCTGCCATTGGCCGTCACAGTGACACTTTGGAGCGTAACGATTGGAAGGCTGGCGGCACTCGTGGGATCGGATCCCGCCAGATACTCGTACCGATTGTTGAACGTGTCGCCATCAGGGTCGGCGTCAGGCCCCGCTTCGGCGGCGGTGAACAGTGGAAAGAATTTCCGCTGGAAACGATCGTCCAATCCATCGAAGTTGAAATCGGGCGCCACGGGTTGCACCTCCAGAAACCCATTTGCGTAAGCCATGTCACTCCCATGCTGGAAAATGAAACTGCGCAACCCCGGCGTCGCGTTCGGGCTGACATCCACCCTCACGGCCATGAGGTTCAGGCTTGAGGAACCGCCTGAGGAGGCCACCGGAGTGAGGGTCAAGCCGTCCCCCGAGATACGCAGCGTGGCGCCAGCCACTGGCAAGCCGATGCCGAAGACACCGAGGTAAATGTTGCTTTGCCCCGGGAGCACCCGCGCCGCGCCGGTCATCGCGGACTGACGGGCTAAATCGGTCGTCGGCTTGAGAATGTGAGAGATCCGACACGCCGGCTCGCCTCGGGCGACCGCGAGGTTCTCGGTACGGATCTGGTTGGCCAGCACGCTCACCGGGACGTTGGTTGTAGGCAGGAAACCGGTCTCCGCTGGAATGTAGTTGGTATAGTAGATATCCTGGCCGCGCACGAGGAAGAGCGAACTCCCGCGCGGATCCAGAGGGGTCGCCCGCAAACCATAGAGGCCCGGTGGAACCGCAGGCAGATCGAAGGAGCCGTCGGATCGAGAGAGAGTGCCTGCGGAGAACCCGCCCGCCGCGTCCTCCAACACCACCGTCGCGCCCAGAATCCCGGCTCCCTCCATGAGGACCCGTCCTTGCACACGTCCGCGTCCGGTCAGAGAACCCGCCCGCGGGTACAGAAACTGCACGCCCGCAACGTCGTCACTGGAGAGACCCGCGAAGGTGCTCACACCGTTGAGAGAGCGGAAGAACATCGTGGAAGCGCCCAACGGAGCATGAAGAAGGCCGACAAAATGCCCCACCTCATGAGTCACGACCGCCTCGACAAATTGCGAGACCGCGTCCGTGGGTACATAGGTGTAGTCCGTGAACCACCGGTAGCCGCCAAATCGGTATCCGTTGAGGACAATATCCGCGCCCACGAGCGTATCCTCGATGAAGGCCGGAATCGTCAGCCCGAGCGCGGGTCCCAAGTCGATGTTTCCGCCATAGATCAAGGTCCCGTCTTTGACCCAGAAAACGACATTCGTCTGATCCTCAGGATCAATATCCTGCACGGGTGGCAGCAGTCCACCCTCCTCGAATTTCAAGAGTGTCCCCGGCACAGACTGCCAAACGCCAAAACCGGCCCGGACGCCGTTCAACTCTGCAGCGGTATTCGTCGCCGACCAGGCATCCGAGGCAAGGAAGAACCGCACGGCGTGAGTGACCGGGTTCACCACGTTGGTGCTCACAGGAATGCTTGCATAAGCCCCAAGATGTGTCTCCGGCGTAACCAGGTCCCAATGCCAGCCCGCCTCTCCACTCTCCCAATCGACCACAAACGCGTGCAAGGTTGCAAGCGCCATCACACCAGCCGCAAGCGCTATCCAACGGATCTTCAAGGCACTCCCCCCTGGACACGGCGCTTTACGTCCTGCAACAAGAGCCGCCCGGCGTTGGCCCCCACAGCCTGCAGGCCAACTGGGCTGCGGGGCGCCCCCGATCCGCCAAGGAACAGATTGTGGAGGACCCGTTCGCCAGTCTGCTCTTCTATCCGGACTGCGAATTTACCCTGGGCCAACCCCAAAGTAACACCCTCTCCCCGCGGATTGAGGCGGAGGAACACCACGACTTCCTCCCCAGGGACGTAGTCGGCCTGGCCGGGGACGACCACGCGCCTATCCCCAAGCGTCCCCCCTCCCAGGGTGATCGTGAAGCGCCCCGACGGAACTCGGCCCTTCCAGGTTTCTCGGACATCCAACTCGACCTTTGAGCAAATCCGCCCCGCCTCATCTCGCAGGCATGTCTTTCCGACCACCCTGCCGGAAAGAATCAGGTCCGCCTGGGCGGCGAGCTCGTCCAGAGACATCGGGACCGTCTGCACTCCCCAAAGGGCGCCGGTCACAAGAACAACGATCAACGCGACCACCCACCGCGAACCGGCAAACGCCGCGCACGCCAAAACGCCCCGCCCCATGCCCACCGGCTTTACCCTCGGCACGCGCGAGCCATGTCCTGTGCTAGTCATGAAGGGGCGCTGGCTGGGTTGCCGCCATGGCAGTTTCCACCCGGGCCGAACGGTCCGGGGCGGCCGCTTGGGGTTCGTCCAACTTGACCAGTCCCATGCTCTTGGCTACCTCATCCAAAAACACACTGATCAGCCGTTTCAAGTCCTTTTGTTGCTGTCTCAACCACAAGGCAAACGCCGGCAGGGCCAGCAGGAGCAGCCACAACCAGGGCTTGCGGGGCTCGACCAGGCCCAGTACCAGCGCCTCCAGGCCCAGGAGCGAACAAAACAAAATGCGCGCCGGCAGGGTCCAGGCCGTGCGCAAACGGCAGCGGACCACCTGCTGCCCATCCTGGGAGTATTCCCCGACGGTGGTCAACTGGAGACGGCTCCACCGGCTGCCATAGACCTCCACATCGAAGGTGCTCCAACCGGTATCCGTGCGATTCTGCCAGCCCTGGTGGTCGAGCCGCTCAAAGATACGGGTGAGAAACTGGTGCCGCTCGAAGTCAGGCTTCGCCCAGTACCGGACCTCATCGCGCGCCCGGCCCTGCTGCTTCAGGCTGAGCGAGTCCAAGTTCTCATAGGCGGCCAGCGGGATCTGGCGCAGGAAGAGGCGGCCTTGATAGCGAGCCCACCCACGCACAATCGGTTGGAGCACAAACAGGAGCGCCACCAGCGGCCGCGACCAGAACCGTCGCTTTCTGCGCGGCAGCGCGGCCTGCGCTCCCGCAACCACACAAACCCCTATCGAGACCAAAAGGCTGGTTAACGCCACGGGAATAAGCCACCGGAAGATCGCTCCGGACACCAGAAGCGGCAGCGTGATCAGGACATGATACTCGAGGGTCGTGGCCAGCATCAGCGATAGCGAGGCTGGCGAGGTATAGAGCGATTGGAAGAAGCCGCCCCCGAACAGCCCGTGGTAGATGATGGGTGGGCGGACGATCAAACCTACTTGAGCGGGTGTGTAGATGCGCCCCTGCCAGATGCTGCCGCCCAGAGGGCTGAAGTACTCGGGGTGCTTTCGTTCCAGGATCGACTCCGCCTCGCCGTAGCCATGCTGCTGCTTAAGATAATCCCGAACAGTCGAACGCCGGTAATGCCACACGAAGCCTGCCGAACTGAAGCCCAACTGGCCGCCGCGCTGCTGCAGACGCCAGCAGACATCCACATCATCTCCCGCCTTCCGGAATACAGGGTCAAAGCAGCCGATTTCCAGCAACGCCGACCTCCAGAACGCCATATTGCAGCCTGGGATGTGCTCGGCAATCCGGTCGGTCAGCATCACATGCGCGGGCCCCCCGGGTGACACCAACACCGCCGCCGCAACCCACGAGTCCTCGGGGGGAAGCAGGTTATGACCGCCAATGCCGGCAAACTTGGTCTGGAGCAAATCCTGAACCAGATAATAAAGCCAGTCCGGATCAGGCCGGCAGTCCGCATCGGTAAAGGCCACGATCTCCCCGCGCGCCGCCTCGATTCCTGTATTCCGGGCCACGGAAAGCCCCCGATTCTCCTGCCGGATGCGGCGGATTCCGGGAAATGACTCGGCGATTTCAGGAGTTACGTCGGTCGATCCATCATCGACCAGGATCACCTCGTAGGCGGGGTAATTCAGTTGCGTCACGGACTCGAGGCATGATTGCAACGTCCGGGCGCCGTTGTAGCAGGCGACAACCACCGAAACCATCGGATGCCGCGGCAGGGGGAAATAAGGGGCCGCCTGGAACATGCGTTGAACGGTAAAAAAACCTTCCTTCGGGCGGCGGTCGCTGGTGGTAAGCCCAAACTGCCATTCCTCGATCGACCGGCCATCCTTGAACCACTCGTCCGTAAAGCTATAGACGATCGCCCCGGCGAGGCCCGCGCGAAACGCGGCCTCGATCTTCCAACCGAGCAATTCCGCCTGCCGTTGCTCCCCTTCCCGGTTCGAGTCCATCCCAAACTCCCCCAGAAGCAGCGGCCGGGTCTCCGCCAGCATCTGGAGGCGGGCCAGATAGTTCTTGAACGGTTTGGGATGGTGCAGATAGACGTTGAAACAGACAAAGTCGGTCTCCCGCGGGCGAAGGAACTCCGTAGGTGGATAATTGCCGAACGTACACAAACACTCCGGGTCCGCCCCCTTGGCCACACCCACCAACTCATCGATGAACTCCTCAATCGCTCCAGCTCCGCTCCACCGCACGATATCCGGTGGGATCTCATTGACCAGGCTGAAGGCGAACACCGCCGGGTGACGGTAACAGGCCTGGACCGCTTCGCGCACCGCCCGGCAGGCGGCCTCGCGCGTCCCCGGCGCGTCCAGGAAGCAGACGTGCTTATTCCATGGAATGTCGATCAACAGACGCAGCTCGTACCTGGCGGCAAGGTCCAGGAACCAGCGTGGCGGCACGAAATAGACGCGCAGCACGTTGGCGCCAAGATCGCGGATCTGGACAAAATCGCGCTCGGTCTTCTGAGGCGCCGCAAAATGATCTCCCTCCTGGTTCGGTTGAAACGGGCCGTAGGTCACGCCTTTGGGATAGAACTTTCCCCCCCCCAAGCGGAAGAATTTCCCGTCTGTGGTAATCCGGATGCCCGTTGACACACTGACTGACATTGGCGCTTAGACGGGACGAGGGTCCGATTTACTCATCCGAGTTTGGTGTAATGCGCATCCCCGGTGTTGACTGCCTGCTACTGGTCCTCCGAATAACTCGATGGAATGGACGCAACGCAGTTTGTGAGATTACCGTTTACACGGCGCGGGAAGGACGCTATTGTAGAGTGCAATTCTGGAACTCTCAAATGCCGTTAATATGAGCAGATTCGTTTTTGACGCTGACAAGGCTGTAGCGGCAGCAGCGTATGTAACTCGCAAAAAGGATGATCGGAGGATTTCCATTTTCGAGCTTTTGAAGACGATGTACGCTGCGGAGCGTGAGGCGCTTGCGACGTGGCACCGGCCCATTACGGGGGACAGTTTCTGTTCGATGCCGAAAGGGGTCGTTCTGAGCCGAACCTACGACCTCATGAAGGGGAGGGTCATGGGCACCAACTCAGATATGGTGAAATGGTCACAGCACTTTTCGCCGCGCGAAGGGAACGATGTCCGGTTGCTCGCTGAGCCTGATTACGAGTACCTGTCGAAACGGGAGACTGAGGCGCTTGACAAAGCCGCACGGCTCATCGCCTCGCTGATCTAGGGACATGGACAGATCGCCGATTTGCTGCACAAGCTGTGGCCGGAGTGGAAAAATCCGGAAGGGACGGGGAGAAAGTCAATTCCGCTCACCCCAGAGGACGTGCTGAATGAAGTGATCGACGATGAGGATGAGGCCGAGCGCGTTGGACGGGAGATTGAGGCGGTCCAGAGTGCAAAAGCGGCTCTCCAGGTAGGCTGAACCGCGTGAACCTCGGGGATACGTTCGTCTGGTGTCCGACGGGGGGATTGATCACCTCTGGATAGTGATCTCTGACCCGACGCAGCACGACGGAAAGTGCGTCCTGGTGAACCTGACAGAATCGGTGCATGGGCCGCATTCGTTCATTCTTCGGCCTGGGCAGCACCGCTACATCTACAAAGAGAGCGACGTGAACTTCGGGGATGCCTTGCTCAGTTGCGTGGATAAGGTTCAGAGAAACGTCACGCTAGGCAATGCGAAGCCACATGACGCGATGGACCCGGCCATCGTGAGCGATATTATTAGGAGGGCGCGAACGCATCCGGCTCTTACACCTATTCTGTGCAAACTGCTGCCACCGTAGGGGGCGTGCGTCGGCGGACCGGTGACGTGGACTTCCTCAACGCACGCCAAGGCAAGCACTTTGGTCACAAGCCAGTTCCCGGACCCTGATGCCGTCCCACTCGATCAGACCCCAGGGGGTGGGCAGTTTCGGTGCCCGGTGGAAGCACTTCCCGGCACACATCCTAGACATCCTAAAACATGTCTGAAATAGGGGGAACCGTTGCCAGTGGGCGTTGCCAGTCGGGCTACTCTTTTTCGTAAGTCCTTGATTATTAAAATGGTCGGGACGGTGAGATTTGAACTCACGACCTTCTGAACCCAATTCAGAACTATGGGCAAAAAAGGCCAACGAAAGAGAGATTAAATCTCGTATTTCCTAAGGAATTCGAAAGTGCTAGGGCGTGAGGGGGGCACCGCACTGCAGGGTGATGTACTATATTCTGCCAATATAGTACATTTCCCAACCGAGTAACGATTCCTTCGGCGATGGCTGAACTCGTTCACTGCCAGTTTCTGACAGTTCCTCTGGCAGTTCCTCTGGCAACCCCCTACCCGCGGGGGCGAGGGTCGGTTTCCAGCCACCGCCAATTCTGAAGAAATCCCCACCGGTTGGTGAGGTGAGTTGTTGGCCTGGGCGAGGGTCGGAATCGCTCTCTGAAACCCACTATTCGATCTCAAAATGACACGTTTCGCTGAGCAATCAAGCCGAATCCGCTCCTATCCGTTCCGATCCGCTTTAATCCTTTTGGTGCACGTTTTGGTGCACGTCGCCACTTCAGCGGCACTCCCTTTCGTACGGGAAGCCAGGGCGTAGGGTGCCTCAAACTCGCACTTTCTTGGGGAGTTATCGATGAACTGGTTCCCCCTAGCCGGGTTGTGCGAGGCCGCACTGGGGCTTCTGACAAACCTGCAAGCGAACTCCGACCATGCTGGGTGAACCCGCTTCATTTCGCTCCTTCCTTCCCCGGCCGCTTGGGGTTACACTCGCAATGAGCGTGTGAGGTCCGGTACCGCGCGCACAAATCAGTCGGCAACCGCCTCAAGGCTTGGCCCAGTCGATCGAGGGTTTGTCCCTGCGAACGACCACGAACCAGGCACTTGTGGGATCACGGTCCGCGCCGATAACCGTGAGCTCCTCGCCGACAGTCTGGGTCGTGCTGCACACGGGCACGTCGTTACTGACTGCCGTGACCTTCCTCTTCCTGGGTTGGCTTAGGTCAATCTCGACGGTACGCTCTTTGCTGAGAACGACCTTGGTCTTTTCCCCTGCAGTCACCGCCACTTTCTGCCGGCTGACTTCCCAGTAGCTCTTCCACCTGAACACGGAGTGCAACGATTTCGAGAGCTTGGGGCCGATGAGCCGCGCACCGGGCGCCGGCGGTTTGTCCTCGTTGTTGCCTCGGACCAGTTGGACGTAGTACGTTGGCGCTCCCTCAGCCGCATGAACAGCCAAGTTCGACACCAGGATCGCGAGAGCGAATAGACAGGGCCATTGTTTCATTGGTGGCGCGAGTTGAAAGCGCATCGAATAGACGCTGTTAACGACTCTCGTTATTCACCTTTGTTTACTACCAGTCCAGGCGAGTCGCAAGGGATTCTGCTCTCCGCCGTTGGCGGAGTTAACAGCGGCCACAAAGGGTTCCTACCATTGCCAGCCGTTGGCCTGGCCGGGTTCGATGTCGTTGTCGAGGCGTTGGCCGACGATGAGGGCTCCCTGCAGCGAAACGCGATGGGGGCAAGCCGAGCGGCGGGACCTGAAAAAGATGCGTATCGGGCTTGCGAAGGCCGCGTTAGAAGGACGACAGGCGGAGCCCGCTCAAACAGGTCGATTGCCGGCGCGCGGGTCGCAGGGGCTCCTGGTGGGAGGTTTGGCGCATTTAGAGCTTCTGTGCCCGGCTCTTGTCAACAACGTCCCCAAAGATCAGGAGAAAGGCCAAGAGCCGGATGATAGACGTCGGGTCGGATCTCGTTCCTGCCGGCTGCCTTGACGCCGGTCTGCTGCACGCAGGAAACCAATCCAGACGTCCAGCGGCAACCCATCGTGGCCGGCGACCGGAAAGGTCGGCTCGAACTTCCAGGAAGCGAACCTGGCTCCGACCTCGTAGATCGGTCTACCTCGGCCGCAGCCCAGGGCGACTGCGCCAGCGTGGCAAGAGCGCCGGTCGCGCGACTTCGAAACAATCGTGTGCGGGGCTACCGGGGCGTGGAGGCGGTGAAACTCGTCGGAGCGCGGAAGCCCGTTCGTTTCGCGCTTCAGGCTCACGACCATACCGGGCACAAATGTGGTGAGCTGTCGCTCGCTGGCACTCTCGGTCGAGCTTGCTTGCTCAATGACCAGAACCGGAGCCTCCGCCAAGAAATCCTCGGACGCTCCGTGCACCAGTTCCGGGGAACAAGCCGTGCTCGAAGACCTGTCTCATCACCAGGCTTGCCGGTGATGCTCGGCCGGGTTGACTCATTAAGAAGTGGACACGCAGTCTGCGTTCCCACCTCGCCTCTCGTTCTTCGTCTGCAGCTTACAAAGTTGTAAGTCTCCCGAAAGCTCGCAGCCATCTCCCTATGGTCTGTTACTTACAGAACGAAGCGGTGTCGAGGTGATGCCGTGAAATCGTAGGAAAGCAAACGACCGACTAAAGTTTATGAAAAGCAACCATTGGAATGAGCAAGACCGCGATGCCACTGTCGCCACGATGCCCGCACCTGCGCCAGCCACGAACGACGTTGATTTCGACAAGATCCGATATCAACCAACTCCGCGTCCCAGCCCCCAACCCGCCCCTTCACCTGTATCCAGGCCGGCGTCGCTCTCCGCTGGGCCGAACGCGACGATTCAGGCGGTAAATGAGGCGGTGCACGCGACTTCGGGGTGGGTGCGTCCGCTGCAACAGGAGATGGGGCGCGTGATTGTCGGGCAGAAGACTCTGATCGACCGCCTGCTCATCGCGCTCGTCACCAACGGCCACGTCCTGCTTGAAGGCGTGCCCGGCCTGGCCAAGACGCTCTCACTCAAGACGCTCGCCGGCTGCGTCAACCTTCACTTCCAGCGTCTCCAGTTCACGCCGGACATGCTGCCCGCCGACATTGTGGGCACGATGGTTTACAATCCGCGGGACGGCGGCTTCCACACCAAGCAAGGCCCGATTTTCAGCAACCTCATTCTTGCCGACGAAATCAACCGCGCTCCGGCGAAGGTGCAAAGCGCGTTGCTCGAAGCCATGCAGGAGCGCCAGGTGACCCTGGGCGATTCGACCTACGAATTGCCCAATCCGTTCCTCGTGCTCGCCACGCAGAACCCGCTGGAGCATGAGGGCACATATCCGCTGCCCGAAGCGCAGGTAGACCGCTTCATGATGAAGGTGATCATAGGCTACCCAAACCGCGTCGAGGAGCGTGCCATTCTCGAAGCGATGGCCACCAGCGAACCATCGCTCGGCGTGCAACCGGTCGTCTCGGGCGAGGAGATCATTCGCGCTCGCCGCGTGGTCAACAACATCCATGTGGACGACAAGATCAAGGACTACATCGTGGACCTGGTGTTGTCGACTCGCAACCCAAAGGCCGCCGGTCTGGACCTCAATGGTTACATCCAAGTCGGCGCTTCGCCGCGTGCCACCATCAATCTCACCCTCGCCGCGCGCGCCGCGGCGTTCCTTGACGGTCGCGGTTACGTGACGCCGCAAGACGTAAAGAGGCTCGCGCCCGACGTGCTGCGCCACCGCCTAACAGTGAGTTACGAGGCAGAGGCCGAGAACATCGACTCGGACGACCTGATTCAGAAGATTCTCGATACGCTGCCCGTGCCCTGAATAGGAGGTGAATATGAACGGAGCAGCAATTATGAACCCTGAAAAATCCAAAGGCATCCTGAGCCGGATGCGGCAGCTTGAGATCCGGACGCGTCGCCTGGTCAACGACACGCTCGCCGGCGAATACCACTCGGTCTTCAAGGGCCGGGGCATGGACTTCGATGAGGTCCGGGAATACGTCGCTGGCGATGAAGTGCGGACGATTGACTGGAACGTCACCGCGCGCGCGGGCCGCCCGTTCGTGAAAAAATTCACCGAGGAACGCGAGTTGACCATCCTGCTCATGGTGGACGTGAGCGCGTCGGGAAACTTCGGCTCGGCCGCGCACAGCAAACGCGAACTGGCCGCCGAACTCGCCAGCGTGCTGGCCTTCTCCGCCATCCGCAACAGCGACAAGGTCGCCCTGATTCTCTACACGAACGAAATCGAACTTTACATCCCGCCAAAGAAGGGCCGCCGTCACGTTCTTCGCGTTGTGCGGGAGATTCTCTATTTCCAACCGCGCGGGCGCGGCACGGACACGGTCAAGGCGCTGGATTTCGCCAACCACATCCTGCACCGGCGAGTGATCGCGTTTCTCATCTCGGACTTCCAATCGTCAGAAGACCCCGACCAGGCGCTCGAAAATCTGCGCCGCGCGATGCGGCAGACCAGTCGCCGCCATGACCTTGTCGCGTTGCACATCCAGGACGCTCGCGAAAAGTCATTGCCCGACGTGGGCGTGCTCGCCATCGAGGACGCCGAGACCGACGAAGTGGTCGAACTCGCCACAACCGACCCGGAGGTCCGCATCCGCTTCGAGGAGGAAGCGAACGATCGAACGCAACGCCTCCTGCGCGGTTTTCGCGCGGAGGCAATTGACACCCTGGAACTGGACACCGCCGCGCCCTACTTGCCGGCGCTACGACGCTTCTTCAAAAACCGGGAACGGAGGCACTGATGAAAAACAAACTCACATTGAACCTGTGGCGCGGGCTGGCCTTGACCGCTGTCGTGTTGTCGCTCGCCAGTTCTAGCGGTTTCGCGCTGACCAACGTGGCTCCGACCAATCAGGCAACTTCCTCCGCCAGCCCCATTGCACCGGTCAGCAGGATGACTGCGCCGTCCGTGGCGAAAGCTGCTCCCGCCAGGACGCCGAGTGCGATGATCGAAGACATCCGCGATATCCGCGGGCCGAAACACATTCCCTCGCCCTGGCTCTGGCCGGTGTGGCTGGCCGGGGGTGTGGCGCTCGCTGCCCTGCTTTACGCCGCCTGGCTCTGGAATCGTCGCCGCGCCTTGGGCTCCGTGCTGCTCCCGTATGAGATTGCGCTCGCCGACTTGGAGGAAGCCCGCGCCCTGATGCAGCCGGAAAACGCGCGCGAATTCTCTATCGCGGTGTCTGAAATCGTGCGCCAGTACATTGAGGAGCGTTTCCGGGTATTAGCCGCGCGCCGGACAACCGAGGAGTTTCTACATGATTTGCTCGAACAGTCCGACGCTCTGCTCATGAGCCATCGCGGATTGCTGGCGGATTTTCTCCAACACTGCGACCTCGCGAAATTTGCCTGCTGGATTCTCTCGATCGATGAGATGGAAACCATGCTCAAGAGCGCGCACACTTTCGTGCTCGAAACTGGCAGATCGGCGACGCCCGAAATCATCGCGACTGCCGCGCAGCCTCTTGTCGAAGCAACGCCAATCGCGCCTCAACCCGTCCATGCAACCATTTAACCCATCAAAATTATGATTCGTTTTCTTCAACCTGAATGGCTGTGGCTGCTGACGCTCCTGCCGATCGCGCTGCTGTGGCGTGGAGGACGCGGCACGGTGGCTGCGGTGCAATACTCGAACGTCAGTCTGGCCAGGCGGGTGGCGCGCCAAACGCGCAGCCGCCCGGGCCGCTGGGTCTGGTTGCTGCCGATCCTAGCCGGCGTGTTAATGGTGATCGGTTTGGCCCGGCCACAATTTGGCCACGGCCGCACCGAGGTGCAGGCAAGCGGGATTGACATCGTGCTCGCGCTGGATGTGTCCGGCTCGATGCAAGCGCTCGACTTCAAACTCAAAGGCCGACCCGCCAACCGCATTGATGTCGTGAAGTCCGTCGTCAGTAAGTTCATCGAAGACCGGCCGAACGATCGCATGGGCCTCATCGCCTTCGCCGGCGCGCCTTACCTTGTCAGCCCGCTCACGCTCGATCACGACTGGTTGTTGCAGAATCTCGACCGCGTCCAGATCGGCACCGTGGAGGACGGCACGGCCATCGGCTCGGCGATCGCCACGGCCGTCAACCGCTTGCGCGGCACGCCCGCCAAGTCGAAGGTAGTGGTGCTGCTTACCGACGGTATGAACAACGCCGGCAAGGTGTCGCCCGCCGCCGCCGCCGAGGCCGCGAAGGCGATGGGAGTGAAAGTCTATACCATCGCGGCCGGCGTGCGCGGCGAAGCGCCCGTACCGGTGAAGGACAACTTTGGTAACACCCAACTCGTCATGGCCAAAGTGGACGTGGACGAAGAGACGCTCCAGAAAATCTCCGATGAGACAGGCGGGAAATTCTACCGCGCCACCGATACCGATTCGCTGAAACACATTTACTCGGAGATCAACCGTCTCGAAAAAACCACGCAGACTGTCCACAAGTTCGAGCGTTCGCAGGAGCTGTTCGCCTGGGCTTTGATCCCCGCGCTCGGACTTCTGGGCCTCGCCGTGGGACTGGAGCAAACGCGATATCGAAGGCTGCCGTGAACCGGAACACATCCAATTCAGATCATGCTCGAAAGGACCGTTATGAAATTCGCTGAACCCCTCTGGTTGCTGGCCGGTGTGATAGCCTGTGGCGCGCTCGTCTGGGCGGGGCGGCGCTATGATGCCCGGCAGCGCATCGCGCTGGCCACCTTCGCGTCGTCGCACCTGCACCGGCAACTCACCGCGTCCTTCTCCGCCGCCCGACGAAACTGGAAACGCGGGTTGTTCCTCTCCGCGGTCGGCTGCCTCTTCGTCGGTCTCGCGCGGCCGCAGGCAGGTTTCCGTTGGGAGGAAATGAAACGGCGCGGAATCGAGGTCGTCTTTGCCGTGGACACCTCGCGCAGCATGTTAACGCCCGATGTAAAACCCGACCGGCTCACGCGTGCCAAGCTCGCCGTACACGATTTCGTAAACCACCTGAACGGCGACGGCGTTGGCCTCGTGGCGTTCGCGGGCAACGCCTTTCTGCAATCCCCCGTCACGCTGGACTACGACGCGTTTAGCGAGTCGCTGGACGCGCTCGACACGACCATCATTCCGCGCGGCGGCACGGACATCGCCAGCGCGATTCACGAGACGCAAACCGCGCTGCAAAACCGTGCGGGCACGGACAACATCCTCATCCTGCTGACCGACGGCGAGGACCTAGAAGGCAGCGCGCTCGTGGCGGCCAAAGCGGCCGCGAAGGATGGCCTGAAGATCTACGCGGTCGGCGTTGGCACGGCGACTGGCGATTTGATTCCGCTTCCGGCAGACCAGGGTGGCGGCTTCGTGAAGGACGATGCCGGCCAATTCGTGAAGTCGCGTCTCGACGAAGCAGGCTTGAAAGCGATCGCGGAAGCAACTGGTGGTCTCTACGCACCGCTGGGCGTCCAAGGCCAGGGACTGGAAAGCATTTACCAGCAAGCGCTCGCGCCGCTGGCCAAACACGACCTCGCATCACGGCGCCAGAAAGTTTACACGGAACGATTCCAGTGGCCGCTCGCGGCATCACTCGGATTACTGCTTGCGAGCCTGCTCGTCGGCACGCGGCGACGCACCGGGCGAAAAACCCACGTGCCGACGCTGCAAATAGTGCGGCCAGTGCTCATGGCGCAGTCCGCAGCGGCCATGCTCGCCGCAATGTTATTCCTGCCGTTCAATCACGCACAGGCTTCAACCGCGACCGCCGAGAAGGCCTACCAGAAAGGCGACTTTGCCGCAGCCCAACGCGAGTATGTCGCGGCCGCGCAACGCGACCCGAAGAAGCCTGATCTGCAATTTAACGTCGGCACGGCGGCCTACAAGGCAGGGCAGTTCCCACAGGCAGCCGAGGCGTTTCAGAAATCGCTCGGCAGCGAACCGTCAGGTGACGCCAAGCGGCTCGCTGGGCAAGAGGACACTTATTACAACCTCGGCAACACGCTTTACCGCAGCGGCCAGAAAACCGAACAGAGCAACGCGCAGCAGACAATCCAGAATTGGGAGCAGGCGGTGAAAACGTATGACGCCGCCCTTCAGTTGCGCGCCAATGACGCCGACGCCAACTACAACCGCGCCCTCGTTAAGCGAAAACTGGAAGAATTGAAGAAGCAGCAACAGCAGGACCAGCAAGACAAAAAGCAGGATCAAAAAGACAAGGACCAGCAAAACCAGGCGGGCCAGAAATCCGACCAGGATAAGGACCAAAAGCCGGAGCAGCAGAGTCAATCGGGTCAAGATTCCCAGGCGAAGAATCACGAAAACAAGGACCAGAAACCCGGCGGAGATGGCAAGCCCGACCAATCGAAGGATCAGCAGCGGTCGAACAGCAGCTCGAAACCGAACCAGCAAGAACAGCCCGACCAAAAGGGACAGCAGCCCAAGCCGGCCAATGATCAGCCGCAAGGCAGCGCTCAAGCCCAGGCTGGCGCGGACCAGCGCAACAATGAAAACACGCAGGCCGCTGCTGACGCGCGGCGCGAGCCCGGCCAGATGAGCAAGGAGGAAGCGCGCAATCTGCTTGATTCACTCAAGGGCGAAGAACGCCGTCTGCCCGCTGCACCTCTCGACCGCAGTGGAAGCGCGGCCAACCAGCAGGATAAACCATTCAAGAATTGGTGATATGAAAACTGCATTTGTTCGATTCATTTCCCAAGCTGCGGCCCTCGCCGCCGTCCTCATCGTCGCGGCCAACGCATTCGCCGCGCCGCCCGCCGTCACCGCGCGACTCGACCGCGCCGACATCGCGCTAGGTGATTCCGCGAAACTCACCATAACGGCTTCTGGCAGCGGCAATGCCGCCATCTCGCCTCCTGTCGCGCCGGGGCTGGAGTTCGTGGCCGTCGGCCAATCGAGCCAGTATCAATCCATCAACGGCGTCGTCACCTCGACCACCTCGGTGACGTACGAAGTGATTCCGCAACGAGCGGGCCAGTTCTCCATCCAAGCCCTGAGCCAGCGTTCAAAACCACTCGCCCTTAATGTGCGTTCCGGCAGCAGACGCAGCGTCGCGGCGGCGGGCAACAACGCCGGCCCATCCAGCCTGCCGCCACCCGCCACGAGCGGCCTGGCCGCCGGGGATACGCACCTCACGCAGGACGGCTCGGCCTTCGCTCGGCTCCTTTTGCCGAGGCGTGAACTCTATGTTGGGGAAACCGTCCCAGTGGACATCCAGGTAGGACTGCGCCCCGGTTTGGTGGCGTCGCTCAATGGTTTGCCCACGCTGAACGGTGATTCATTCACTCTGAACAGACTGTCTTCCCAGCCCGAGCAGACGCAGGCAACGATCGCCGGCAAACCCTACACGGTGCTGACTTGGCACAGCGTCCTGGCGGCCGTGAAGCCCGGCGATTTCTCGCTCACCATCGAAACGCCACTCACCGTGCAGATGCGCACCGCGTCGCAGCGGCGGCCGCGAATGCCGAGAGGATTCTTTGATGACTCAGTATTCGATGATCCGTTCTTCCAAAGCTTTTTCGGCGGGACGACCGAGAAGCAAATTACCGTGACGAGCGAGCCGGACGCGCTCAAGGTGCTGGCGCTCCCTGTTGCAGGCCGCCCCGCCGGCTTCAGCGGCGCGGTCGGCAAGTTCGAGGTAAATAGCGAACTCTCCACCACCAAGACCGCAGCCGGTGACCCGCTGACACTCCGACTGAAAGTGACCGGCGCGGGGAACTTTGACCGCGTCAATAGTGCGATGCTCGGCGAGCTGGACGGCTGGAAGACCTACCGGCCGACCGCAAAGTTCGAGGCAGCGGACAATGCCGGTTACGGTGGCGAAAAGGACTTCGAGCAAGCCGTCATCCCAACGCAGCCGGGCCAGCAAACCGTACCCGCGTTAACGTTCAGCTTCTTCAATCCCGAGACACGCCGCTTCGAAACTAAACAGACCGCGCCCCTGAGCGTGGAGGTCTCAATTGCTCCCGCTGGCAGCCTGGCCAAGACCGCCGCGTCCGCTTCGAACGTAAGCCCGGCTCCCGCAAGCGAGTCGCCGCGCGATGGACTGCGCCCGGACCACGTCGAGACCGGCAGCACGGTTGCGACGTTGCGTCCTATCTACTTTCAGCCATGGTTTGTTGGCAGTCAGAGCGTGTTGGTTCTTGGTTTCGCCACCGGTTTTGTCTTCTTGCGCCGCCGCGAACGGAGCGGAAATGACGCCGACGGCGCGCGACGACGCGAGGCAATGAGCGCCATCGACCATTGTCTGGCGGAGATGGACGCCGCGTCGGCCGCCGGCGACCCAACGCACTTCTTCCAATCCGCGCGCGCCGCGTTGCAGGAGAAACTGGCCACGCGATGGAATGTCGCGCCCGCCTCGATCACCATTGCGGAAATTGACGCGCGCCTGAATGGTGACGGTGCAGAAATCCGCCGCGTCTTCGCCCTCGCGGACCATGCCGCCTATTCCGGACAACACACCAGCACGGCAGATTTCCAGCAGTGGAAAGAAACCGTCCGCGCCCAACTCAAGCCTACGGAGGAGTTATGAAATTGTTCAAGATTCTGACGCGACGTTTAGTACTGCTGGCGGCCTTGACGCTTCCGATCTGCTTGGTTACCGCACAGGCAACGACACGCGCACAAACGAGTGCGAGCAACCCGGCAACCAGCGGCTACTCTGCCGCAGCGCTCTTCAATCAGGCCAACGCCGACGCCCGCAAGGGGAAGACCGGTCCGGCGATTCTTGGCTACGAGCGAGCGCTCCTGCTCGCGCCCAACGATGCCGACATCGCCGCCAACCTCCACTTCGTCCGCGCGAAGGCTGGCCTGCCGGACACGCCGGAGAACTGGTTTACCCGCGTGTTGACCTACGCCCGCCCGAATACGCTGGCCTGGCTGGGAAGTTTCGGCTTGGTGCTCGCCGGCATGAGCCTGCTCGTCAGGCGCTTCTATGCGCAGCAGCAGTTGGTTTTCTCCTCTTTGACTTTCTCAGGCGCACTGCTGGTCGCCACCGCCATCGGCAACGCGATCACCATATGGCCGAGAGTCAACGAAGCCGTCGTTATCTCCCGCGAATCCGCCGCCCACATTTCGCCGGTCTCCGCCGCTGAATCGACTTTCAAGTTGCGGGAAGGCGAGACGGTGACGGTGCGCGCGGAACATCAGGACTTTGTGCTCGTGCAGACATCTGTCGGCCGCTCCGGCTGGGTGGCGCGCGCGGAACTCGCGCTCATCGTGCCACAATCTGGCAATCCGGCTCCATCCACTAATCGCACCTGACCACTCTCCACCCTCTGGTTCGGGTGGTCATTGGTGACCGCGCTAAAATCGAGCCTGGCCTCCGTGACCTTGGTTTTCGTGACATCCGCGAACTGGACGAACATGGGCAATCCTTGTTGGCGAAGGCAAAATGAATTTCGGGAGCGCAGGCTGCTGTGGCATGGTGCATCGTGGTGCTCTTGTAGCGTTGTATCGCGGTGATGGCTGACCGTGTCAGCCGCCCGGCTTGCGCCTCCCGTGTCTTTTATGGTGTGTCCTGCGTCGCAGGGTGCGAGTGAGTTGTGGGCCCGCACCTGTCCGCCCGCGCTGTCGCCCTCGTCCCAGGAAGGCTCGCATTACAGCGAGCGCCACCGCGCAGGCCGGCTACTGAAGATGATGAACAATGCTCAGGAATCGTTTCATAGCAGTTCTTCGATGCTGTAGATAAGCTGGTCAATGATTGTCTCGTCCGTTTTGGGGTTGAAAAAAACCGCCTTCCAGCCGGGCAGCTCAAGGCCGTGCGGACAATACCCGATGCTGTTGGTGAAGCTCAGGCGGGCATCGATCGCCACGTCCATCGCCTTCTCGCGTTTATCGAACTGGTGACGGATTTCCGCCGCGTAGCGGGCGAGCAACTCGGCCGGCAGGGCGCCCGATTGCGCGTCCGCGAAGATTTGTTTGGCGTTGCGGCCTTTGGGCAGCACCCACCATACCACGTTGGGACCAGTGGTCTCGAGGTTCAGCACCTTGCAGTACTCGAGCGCCTCAAGGCGTCGCTTGAGTTGCTGGGCCAGCTCCAGCGCGCGCGCGACGAGCATCTGCCAGCCTGTGAGGCCGATGCCGTTGAGAGAGGCCATGACCGTATAGGGCCCCAACGCCGGGCGCGAACATTCCAGGGTGAACAGTGCTGGGTCACGCCGTGGGTCCGCCTCGGCGAAATAGGGCGTGTCCGCAACAGTACGGGCCAGGTATTTCAAATCGGCGCGGCGATTGACGAGAAACGCGCTGCCGGGGTAGTGCCCCCAGCCCATCTTGTGGAAATCGATCGTGACGCTGTCCGCCACGCGCAGCCCTTCCGCCTGCAGGCGTACGCGGCGAAGTACCTCAAGGAGCCCCGGCTCGAAGTCCAGGGGGTTTTCCTCGGCCCGGTATTCGGTGAAGAAGCTCAGGACCCAGCCGACGGCGGCATCGACGTGCAGCTGAGGCGTCGGCAGGCCCGCGCGGGCTGCCTCCTCGTCGATCACGCCGCGGATGCCCGCGATGTCGTCCACGCCGAACGCATCGGTGGTGCCGAACGTGGCGGTGACAAACGCCACCCGCACGCCGTCGCGGTAGAATTGTCTGAGTCTCTCGCGGAGCAAATCCAACCGCATGGCGAAGGTGTGGTCTGTGGGAATCGCGGCCAGGTTCTCCGTTCCAAAGCCGAGCCAGCCGGCGATGGTGCGATTGGAGTAATGCGCCGCGGTGGACACGATGCCGGCCACCGAGGCGCCCCGCAGGCCGTGCTGCATGGCTCCGGGCACAACCTTTTCGAGGCCGATCTTCGCGCCATAGAGGTTCGAGAGGGTGCCGCCCATCGTGAACACGCCCCAGGGGTCAACAGTGTGGTAGAAGAGCAGGTTGGCCAGCGCCGTAATGGCCTTGACCTCCAGTTCGTTTGAGCGCTGGCTGTAGGTGTCCGTGCATAGGTTCGGATTTTTCAGCAGGCAAGCCAGCGCGCCCACTAGCGACGCATAATTGGCCGGCCCTTTGACGTTCTCGAGATGCAGGGGCGAATACCACCCGTCAGTGCCCCAAAAAAAGGGAAACACCGCATCGCGCGCGTCCTTTAGGTTGCCCGGGAGCAGGTGAATTTCGGGATTGGCCTGCGCGGTTTCGTAGTTCTGCGACATTACATGCACGGGCGGCAGCGCCTCTTCCGCGGACATGGCCGCAAGCAGCTCTTGGAAAATGCCCGTGACCTCGACCGGGTCGCAGGTGAAGAAGGTGCGGATGACTTGCTCGTATTTGGCCCGATCCATAGACAATCGCCTCGCCGGCAGAGCTCATTGGACGCAGAACTCGCAGAGCTGCCGTGCGCTCCAGGCCAGCATGCCCGCGCCCAACCCGCGCGCCAAGTACGAAAATCCGCCACCAAACGGCGCGTAAATCGCCAGGTCAGGGTTCAGACGCGGGAAGGGCCACCTCGAACTCCGAGCCCTGCCCAGGCCGGCTGCGTGCGGAGACTCCACCGCGATGGCTTTCACCAGGCTCAATCCAAG
>ORJL010507659.1_pt1 | contig 69932 bp, 52 predicted proteins | sample 1779941 | NCBI WGS metagenome assembly ORJL01 (sample SAMEA104232317, study PRJEB22302) | groundwater metagenome | biome: forest; feature: aquifer; material: groundwater | place: USA | collected 2011-08-07 | depth 5.8 m | reverse complement strand
GGGCTTCGAAGCGCCTGGCGATTGTTCCCGCTTCGGGCTCGCCGGATAACACGCGCTCCCATTTTGACGCCCAGGACTACATGGAATCGGCGACGCCGGGCGTGAAGTCAACGCAGGATGGCTGGCTCAATCGCTACCTGCAAGCCAAAGCCGATCCGTCGAAGTCTCTGTTCCGCGCGGTGTCGATGACCCAGAACATGCCGCGCGCGATGCAGGGCAAAGCCCCGACACTGGCAATTTCGAATCTGGCCGACTTTAGCATTCGCGCGGGCCAGAGTTCCGCGTCAGTGCAGGGTGGATTTGAGGCGATGTACAATCAGACCGTGAACGACGCACTGCATGGCACGGGCAAGGAAACGTTTGAGGCGGTCAACTACTTGAAGCAAGTTAACCCGGCGCAGTACAAGGCAGAGAATGGCGCGAACTATCCGCGCACCCCGTTCGGTAACGCGCTATTGCAAATCGCGCAGCTAATCAAAGCCGGCGTAGGTTTGGAAGTGGCGTTCACAGACATCGGCGGTTGGGACACGCACGTCAACGAAGGAAACCAGCAGGGACAGCTCAGCAACTTGTTGAGACAGTTCAGCTCAGCGATCGCCGCGCTCTACACGGACCTGGGTCAGCGTATGGACGATGTGGTGGTGCTGACGATGTCTGAGTTCGGCCGCACGGCAAAAGAAAACGGCAACCGCGGCACCGATCACGGACACGCAAACGCGATGTTCGTCGTGGGTAACACGGTACGCGGCGGCAAGGTGTACGGCGACTGGCCGGGCCTGAAGACAGATCAGTTATACGAAGGCCGCGACCTCGCGCTAACGACCGACTTCCGCGATGTGTTCAGCGAAATTGCCAGCAAGCATCTCGGCGCGACGAATCTTAGAGCGGTATTCCCAGGTTACGCGGCGAGTCCGTCGAAGTTCCGCGGCGTGCTTGGATAAAAGCAGAAAATCAGCCGCGGATAAACGCAGATTACGCAGATACAGCAATAGAGTTGATGCTGTGTCTGCGTTTTGTTTTGTCCTATCTGCGCTTATCTGCGTGAATCCGCGGCTGATCGCTTGGCGCGCGTCAGCCGTTTCGTTTATGCTGCGAAGTCAAATCGATCATCAGAATAGGTTCTATTCGTCAAGATTCACACTATGATCACTAACACTCATCCGGCCATGCATGGGGAACGCCGCGGAACCGTGTTTACCGTGTCCGTTTTAGTCTTGTTGAGCTTGCTCGGCGTACCCGAACCGGCTTGGGCGCAGTTATCACGGCCAGCGGCGGCGCCGTTGCAATACTCGCCACAGTTCGTCTCTGAGATCAAGAAAGTTCAGCAGGCGGCCCTTGGAAGTGATTACGCGTATCGTCAGCTCGCACATCTCTGCAACAACATCGGCCCGCGTTTGAGCGGTTCGCCGCAGGCACAGACGGCGGTTGAGTACGTCGCGGCGGAGCTGCGTAAGCTCGGTCTCGAAGTACAACTCGAAAAAGTCATGGTGCCGCATTGGGTGCGTGGTGAAGAGACGGGCGCGTTGACAGATTATCCGGGTATGGCTCCAGGGACGACGCAGAAGATCGTACTCACCGCGCTGGGCGGCAGCGTGGCTACGCCGAACGAGGGTCTGACTGCGGAAGTAGTCGTCGTCAATAACTTCGACGAGCTAACGGCGCTGGGTCGTGATCGAGTGGCGGGAAAGATCGTTCTATTCAACGCAAAGTTTGATCAGCAGCTTGCCGACAATGGCTTCGCCGGCCCGGCCTATGGCCAGTCGGTGATCTATCGCGGCATCGGCGCCAGTGCGGCGGCGCGGCTCGGTGCGGTCGGGGCGCTCAATCGATCCTCGGGCGGCGCGGATTATCGTCTGCCGCACACGGGCGCGTTGCGCTATGCCGATGATGCGCCAAAGATTCCCGCGGCGGCCGTGACTGCTGAAGACGCGGAAACGATCGCGCAACTTGCCGTCGAAGGGAAAGTACGTCTGCACCTGGTGCTCACGCCACGAACTTTACCAGACGCCGTGAGCTACAACGTGATCGCTGATTTGAAAGGAAGTGAACATCCGGAACAGATCGTGATCGCTTCCGGTCATCTGGATTCGTGGGACCTTGGCCGGGGCGCGATCGATGACGGCGCGGGCGTAGTAATCGCGATGCAGACGGCGCAGTTGCTGCAACAGCTTCATCTGCGCCCGAAGCGAACGATTCGGATCATCGCGTGGATGAATGAAGAGAACGGGACGCGGGGCGCGCGCGCGTATGCTGACGATCACAAGGCAGACCTTGCGAACCACTTCGCCGCGATCGAAAGCGATCTGGGCGCAGGCCATCCGCTCGGGTTCTACGCTCAAGGCAAGCCTGAACTGCTGACCCTGCTGCAACCGTTGTCGACCATCCTGCAAAGCCAGGGCGCGGGCGTGACGCGGCTGGTTGAGGAAACCGGCAGCGACATTAGTCCGCTCGGTGAGGCCGGCGTGCCGACCTTCGCGCCTATTCAAGACGCGCGTACTTACTTTAATTATCATCACACCGCCGCGGACACGCTCGATAAAGTTAATCCGAGGGAGTTGCAGGAGAACTGTGCGCTGATTGCGGCGCTCGCGTATACGTTGGCGAATATGCCGCAGTCGTTGCCGAGGTAATAGTCTTGTCCGACAAACTTTAGTTTGTCGTTGCTCGCGCGTTCGCTGACCTTGAAGCGACAAACTGAAGTTTGTCGGACACATATCCGATGGCCCTCTTTCAGCCAACCATTCTCCGCCTTGACTCAATCGATTCAACCAATCTTGAAGCCATGCGTCAGGCAAGAGCCGGCGCTCTTGAGGGTCTCTGCGTCATAGCCCGCGAACAGACGAACGGGCGCGGGCGTCTGGATCGCAGTTGGCAATCGCCAAAAGATGCCGGGCTTTACTTCAGCATTGTCCTGCGGCCGCAACTCGAGATGAGTTCGTGGCCGCTGATCACTCTGATGGCTGCGCTCGCGGTCTGTGACGCGTTGCTGAAGGCGTGCGCGTTGCGCGCGGACATCAAGTGGCCAAACGACATTTGCATTAACGGCCGCAAGCTTTGCGGTATTTTGGTTGAGACCGTTGAAACTGAAAGTGGCGCGGCGGCAATTGTCGGCATTGGGATTAATCTAACCGCTATTAGCTTGCCACCCGAACTACTCGCTGGTGCAACTTCAGTTGAAGAAGTTGTTGGACGCGCCCCGGATCGCGAGTTGGTTTTGCAGGAGCTGGTTAAGGCGATCACCGAGCGATACGATTTTCTATGCAGTCCGCAAGGCGCCGAACACACGATTCGCGAGTGGTGCGCCAGCTCATCCTACGCGTTCGACCGGCGCGTGGGCGTCACGCTTTTGCACGATAGATTCGAGGGAACGACGCGCGGGCTTGAAAGCGACGGCGCGCTCCGAGTAGAAACCAGCGACGGCAAGATCAGAATCGTACGCGCGGGCGATGTCACGGCGTTGCGCGCAACAAGCTAGAGAGTGATGCCCACGGCCGAATGAATCAATCCAGTAACAAGCGCATAGTAATCTCGACCTTCGGATCTTTCGGCGACGTGCATCCATATGTGGCCATCGCCCTGGAGTTGAAAGGCCGCGGACATACGCCCCTGATCGCCACGTCGGAAGTCTATCGCGAAAAGATGGATGCGCTTGGCATCGAATTTCATCCAGTGCGACCAGTCGTGCCTTCATTCGATGAACCGGATGAGCTTGGGAGGTTGGTTGAGGGGGTAATGGATCCGCGAGAAGGCAGTGAACGAGTGATGCAAATGCTCCTGCCGCATCTCCGCGAAATTTATGAAGACCTGAACGCGGCGGTAAACGGCGCCGATTTACTTTTGACGCATCCGCTGCCGCTGGTCGGACCCATCGTGGCACAAGCGCGAAAGTTGCCATGGGTATCGAGCGTGCTGGCGCCGGCCTCTTTTCTCTCGGCCTATGATCCGATTGTGCCTCCGCAGTGGCCCTGGCTGTACAAGCTAATGCGACTCAGCCCTTTGGTTGGCCGCGGCGTACTGGCGCTGGCGAAGCTCAAGTTGGATAAGCTGATGCAGCCGGTTTATGAGTTGCGAGCGGAATTGGGATTACCGCGAGGTGAACAACCTGTGTTTGGTGGTCAGCACTCGCCGACTTGCGTGCTGGCGCTGTTCTCGAAAGTGATGGCTGCCCGGCAACCTGATTGGCCAAATCACACTGTCGTGACTGGATTTCCTTTCTACGACCGCCGCGACTTCTTTGGCGAAAGCGAAACGCCGCGCGGTCTGAACGAGTTTCTTGACGCCGGCCCGGCGCCGATCATTTTCACGCTCGGCTCGTCGGCGTTTTGGGTGGCAAAGAATTTCTATCGGGACTCGGTCGCTGCCGCTCGTGTGCTGGGCCGACGCGCTTTGTTGCTCATTGGGCATGCGCGCAATCTACCTGCGGAGCCTTTGCCCGACGGGGTTGCAGCTTTCGAGTACGCGCCTTACAGTGAAGTCCTGCCGCGGGCTTGCGCGATTGTCCATCAGGGCGGCGTCGGCACCACTGGCCAGGGTCTGCGCTCAGGCCGGCCGGTTTTGATCCTGCCGCACGCTCACGATCAGTTTGACAACGCGGCGCGGGTAGCGCGGCTCGGTTGTGGTCGAGCTTTGCCGCGACCGCGCTACAACGAACAAAGCGCGACGAGAGAATTGAAAGCGTTGCTGGACAACAAGAGTTACGCTGAGCGCGCCGCCGAAGTCGCCGAAGTCGTCCGGCAGGAGAATGGCGCGCGCGCGGCTGCGGATGCGATCGAAAGGATACTGGCAGAAAAATAGCGATGCTTTTGGTTATCGACATCGGCAACACGAACACTTCGCTGGGCGTTTTTGACGGCGAGCGGTTGGCGACGCATTGGCGTCTGACGACCGCTCGCGCCCGCACAGGGGACGAGTGGGGCGTGCTCGCGCGAAATCTCTTTGCGCTCGCCGGTCTGGACTTCAAGTCAATCGATGCGATCGCGATTGCTTCCGTAGTGCCGCCGCTTAACTTCACTCTCAAGCGCATGGCCGAAGTTTACTTTCATCTCACGCCGCTGTTCATCGATCACACGATCGACACCGGGTTGCCGATTCTTTACGAGCCTGCTTCAGACGTTGGCGCCGACCGCATCGTCGACGCGGTCGCGGCGATTAAGAAATACGGTGCGCCATGCATCGTCGTGGATTTCGGCACGGCCACGACGTTCGACGCGATCAATGCGAAGGGTGAGTACCTCGGCGGGGTAATCACGCCGGGAATCACGATCTCTGCCGATGCACTGTTCGAACGCGCTGCGAAACTACCCCGCGTGGAAATCAAACGTCCCCAGAACGTCATCGGCTCTTCTACCGTCGTCGCGATGCAGTCTGGTTTGTACCACGGCTATGTCGGTTTGGTTGATGGCATCCTGCGAACAATGATCGATGAACTGGGCGGCAACGTGCGCGTGATCGCCACCGGCGGCCTGGCGCCGCTGATCGCAAGCGGTTCGGAGTTCATCGAACAGGTTGACGAGACGCTGACATTGGAAGGGTTGCGTCTGGTTTACGAACGAAGCAACAAGAGCTCCGTAGGAGCGAAATCTTTATAGCTCTGCGTTTGCATTCCTATTACCGAAGCTCCGTAGGAGCGGCATGTGATGTCGCTCCTCGGAGCTTCAGGGTTGAAACGGGCGAAGCGTTGCTATAAATATGCTGCTCCTACGGAGCTGAAGATTTGAATTACTTTTCCTACTTCTCCGAAATCGAAGACACCTTCGTTCGCCGGCGCGGGAAGCATTTGCTTTTGAGCCCGATGGATTGGGCGCTGATTGAAAGCTGGAAAGAGCGCGGCGTGCCTCTGCACGTGGCCCTGCGCGCAATCGAACACGCGTTTGATTCTTACGAGGCAAAGAAGCGCAAGCGCAGCGTAAAGACTTTGCTTTATTGCCAGGAAGAAGTCGAAGCGCAATACGTCGAGTGGATCGAATCGCGGGTCGGCAGTCACGAAAAAGAACAACCGAGAGGCGACGAGGACGCGAAGTCTCCATTTCCGCGCGACGTCGTGCTAGCTCACCTGGCCCGTTCGCGCGAAGAGTTGGGAGAGCTGGCTGGTGGGCGCGGGAAAGCAAACCAGGATGAGTTGGGCGAGGCATTAGAGCGGGCGACAGCGCTGCTCAAAGAGTTGGAGAACGATTACGCGGCGGCTGCGCAGCCCGACGCGCGCAGTCTTGAGGACTCGTTGACTGGTATCGAGCGGATGTTGGGCGAGACGATCCGCAAGACGATCTCTGACGACGATCTCAAATCAATCAGCGCCGTGATTGAGGAGCAATTGAAACTCTACAAGCGGCACATGGACAAAGCCGCCTATGCAAACACGTACGAGAATCTCTTGCGTAAGGGTATGCGCGAGCATTTCCGCGTGCCACGGCTCAGCCTTTTCTTTCTCTGACCTGTTAAGATCGACAAACTGAAGGAAGCTCTGATTAAGTTGGCGTGAGGGATAGTGTCTACCGCGAAGCGGTTGCACAAGAGAGCCCAGGGTTGCCGCGCCTCGCGGCTACCCTGGGAATCGAATTGGGAGAATATTTGCAACCCCAACGGGGTTGTGACAATTTCTCTGCGGTCTCGATTGTCGAGCGTCCTTCAGTGGTGCCGATCCGTCAGGGCGGTGTTCGCCAAGAGACACAACCCCGTTGGGGTTGAGGACTGTAGCAAACCGAGTCCCAGGGTAGCCGCGAGAAGCGGCAACCCTGGGCTGTGTTCCGTAACCGCTTCGCGGTACAGCCGGGTAGTACCGGGAATTGTTCAGAGATCCCTGAGGTCTGTCATCGATGGAAGTCACAATCGAACGCATCCTGCCGGGCGGCTTGGGCCTCGCGCACGCCGAAGGCCGCACGGTGATGGTTGGACTGGCTGCACCCGGCGACCGCGTGCGCGTTTCGATCGATCGAGAGAAAGGCAACGTTGCCTTCGCGTCGATCGATGAAGTAATTGAACCGTCCCCGCAGCGCGTCGAACCTCCGTGCCAGTATTTCGGTCGCTGCGGCGGTTGCGACTTTCAGCAGATGAGCTACGATGCACAGCTCGCCGCGAAAGTTGAGATCATCAAAGATTGCCTGCATCGAATCGGCCGCATTGAAAACGTTCCGGCCTTTCAAATCACGCCCGCGCCGAATCCCTGGCACTATCGCACACGTGCGCAGTGGCAATACGATTCGATTAGACAAAGGCTTGGGTATTTTGAGAGCGGCTCGCGCAACGTTTGTGATGTGGTCGAGTGCGCAGTGCTCGCGCCCGAGTTGCAACAGACGCTCACGAATCTGCGTGAGCGGATGCAAGACGGTTCGCCTCCGGACGATGCGCGCGACTTTCGCGCCGTGGCTGGTGATGGAGGCGTGTCGCTCGCGCCTGACTGGGGCACTAGCCCGACTTTGAGGAAGGGATCAGGACAGCGGGGCACTAGCCCGACCGTTAGGGAGGGCTCAGACTTGCCCGCGCAACAGGTAACCCGGACAATTGGCGGCGATACTTATCGACTGAATGCCGAAAGTTTCTTTCAGGCCAACGAAGACTTGCTTCCCAAACTGATCGACCTCGCCATTGGCGGAGCCGTGGGGGAAGTGGCAGTCGACCTCTATTGCGGCGTTGGCTTCTTTACTCTTCCATTGGCGCGCAGGTTTGCGAAAGTGATTGGAGTTGAGGGTGATTCAGTCGCGGCGGCCTTTGCGCGCGCGAACCTGGCGAAAGCCGGCCTGGCGGACGGAAACATTGTGGCCCGCGATGTTGGCCAGTGGCTGGACAGTGACGCCTGGTCGTCGTTGAATGGAGCGCCGGTGGACTTTCTCCTGCTGGATCCGCCGCGCACCGGCGCTGAGTCACGCGTGATCGCCGGGATACTCAGCCTGAAACCAAAACGCATCAGCTACGTTTCGTGCGATCCGGCGACGCTGGCGCGCGACCTGCGAAAGTTGATCGTGGGCGGCTACACTCTTGACTCTGTCGCGGCATTTGATATGTTCCCGCAGACGCATCACGTGGAAACGGTGGTGCACTTGACCGGATAGGACGCCACCTCATGGCTGCTCTCCCACAGAGTCGATTTTCTCGGAACCCGCTGGTTGTGCTGGCAGGCGCCCTCGCGCTCGGGATTCTCGCGGCGCATTTCGTCGGGCCGCGATCGATACTGGGGCTGGCAATAGCCATCACCGTTGGTGCCGTTCTCGCTCTACTTCTCGCTTACTTCGCAACAAGAAAGATGAATTCGACTGCGGTTGCAGTCATGATCGTTGCTTTCTTCGCAGCAGGCTTCGTCCTCTCGCTGATTGATTCGCGGCCCATCGCACCGAATCGTATCGCGCGAATGTACGAAGACGGAATCATCGCGCCGGGCGATCCGGTGGAGTTGATGGGCGTTGTCTCTGGCGAGCCGGAGCCTGCGCCACAGAGTTTCTATCTCACCCTTCATGCTGTGCGAATCAGGTTCAAAGGAGTGGAGCGCGACGTGAGCGGAACTGTCTTGTTGCTCGCGCCCGTGCGTGAGCAACAAGTAGCAAGAGAATACGACGCGCTTCAGCTACGCCACGGCGCGCAGGTGCGCGTGATGACCCCGCTTGACCGCGAAGAAAACTTTCGTAATCCGGGTGTGTTGCCGTTTACCGAGTATCTGGAACGGAAGGGTTATGACGCTACCGGTGTGATCAAGAGTCCGCTGCTGGTTGAGCGTATGGATGATGAACGCGTGTTTCTGCCGCTGGCGTGGCTTTATCAATGGCGACGGAGTCTGGAAAGGGAGTTCGCTTCGAGATTCTCAGCAGAAACTGCTGGTGTGTTGAATGCGGCGCTGCTCGGCAATCGATACAACGTCTCGCATGCGACCGCCGAGCGGCTTCGAGCCGGCGGGACATTTCATGTTTTGGTGATTGCCGGTTTGCATGTCGGGTTTGTCGCCGGGGTGGCGTTTCTGTTTGTGCGAAGGATGACCAGGAGCCGGTTCCTGCAATTCATCGGCGCCGTAACTCTTGTCTGGGTTTACGTGATTGCGGTCGGGGCGCACGAGCCGGTAGTGCGCGCGGCGCTAATGTTTACGCTCGCAATGTTTAGTCCGATTGTCTCGCGGCGGACAAATTCGCTGAACGCGATCGGGGCTGCGGCGCTCGCGCTGTTGGTCTGGTGGCCCAACGATCTTTTCGATCCTGCTTATCAACTCACGTTCATGTCGGTTTTGCCGATCGCGCTGCTGGCGGCGCCGCTCCTGCGGAGAATGCAAAGCGTTGGCGCGTGGAGACCAACGGCGGCGACGCCCTATCCACCGGCAGTCCCGCGCTGGTTTAGAACACTTTCGGAGGCGCTGTTTTGGAGCGAGCGGGCGTGGCGGTCCGAGCTTGCGGCTTCACACATCAGGTATCGCCTTTTTAAGACTCCGATGGCGGCAAGGCTTGGGCGCTGGCGCGTCCAGAGACCACTGCGCTATGCACTGTCGGCAGTTGTCGTCTCCGCCTGCCTGCAAATCGGAATCGCGCCGCTCATGGTCCTCTATTTCCACAGACTCTCGTTAGCATCGCTGTTTTTGAACATTTTCGTTTTCGGACTGATGGCGATCCTGGCGTGTTCCGCGCTCGCCGGCGTTTTGCTGTCACAAGTCAGCGCGTGGTTGGCGTGGCCTTTGATTATGCTGGCTGAAAAAGTGAATTGGCTGATGACTCATCTGGTTGATCCTTTTAGTCGGCTGAACATCGCTTCGATTCGGTTGCCGCATTACTCGGGATGGCCAGCGGGCGTGTACGTGCTCTACTACTTGCCTCTTGCCTTTCTGCTTTTCGCGCTGGCGCGATGGAATCCGCTGCGACCTGTTTCGATTACGGGAGTCGCGAGCCAGCTGCTCTCGCCGCGTAAACTCCGATTCGCGGCCGCAACGTTTGCGGCGATCTTCGGTGTAATTGTCTTGCACCCACTTAGCGCGCCCCGACCTGATGGCAAGCTGCACGTCAATTTTCTAGACGTGGGCCAGGGCGATGCCGCGCTGGTGACGATGCCGGATGGAACGACCCTGATGATTGATGGAGGCGGCCGCCCGAACATTAATCGCGGTGACCCGGACGACGGCGATGCGGACGAGCCATTCCAACGCGATACACGCAGCATCGGCGAAGGTGTGGTGTCAGAGTTTCTCTGGGCGCGCGGCCTGGATCGAGTTGACTACCTCCTGCCGACGCACGCGGACGCAGATCACATTGACGGACTGAATGACGTGGTGCGCAACTTCAAAGTGCGCAGCGCGATTGTGGCGCGCACGCCGCCCGACGATCCTGAATACATCCGGTTTGCCACGGCGATGAGGGAGGCGGGCGTTTCGATCGAAAAGGTTGGCGCGGGTGACATCTTGCGCTTTGGAAATGTCACGGCCGAAGTCTTGTGGCCACCGCCGACCGCAGACTTGAACGCGTCGTCAGGCAACAACGATGGGGTAGTGATGCGGATTCGCTTCGGCGACAGGGCGCTTCTATTCACAGCGGATATTGAAAAGCAGGCCGAGACCGCGGTGATGAGGGAAGGCCTCGACTTGCGCAGCGACATCGTCAAAGTTGCGCACCATGGCAGCAGGACTTCTTCGACGCCGGCGTTTGTGGCGGCGACGCATCCATCGCTCGCGATCATCTCAGTTGGGCGTACGTCGATTTTTGGTCATCCCAACAAGGAAGTCGTTGAGCGTTGGCGCGCGAGCGGCGCGGAAGTGATGACGACGGGTCTGCACGGGACGATTAGCGTGATAACTGACGGCAAGAGCCTGACGGTTAGTACTTTTGTGCGCTAGTAGCCCGCTGGGAGTTATCAATTTCGCTTGCCCGGCTTGAAGCGCCGTAGGCGCGAAATATTCATAGACCGAGACGATCAAAATGATTTTGGCTCATTGCTGAGCGGCATGCCGATGTCGCTCAGCAATGAGCCAGAGCTAGTCAAACGCCTTGTGTTTCATAAATATTTGGCTCCTGACGGAGCCATGAGACGGATCACAGAAAATCAGGATCCGCAGGCGTGTACAAATCAATGGTCGAGCTGCCGAGTTTGTAAGTCTTCAGCACGCCCAGCGGCGGCGCGTAGATGTGAATCGTAGTCAAGTCTCGTCCGCTGACATCGGGATTGCCGAGCTGGTGTATGTCCGGCACCTCTGATCCCGTCAACCCTCCGGCGCGCAGTTCGCGGTGCGCGCGGTAAGCCAGCCCGGTAACGGCGGTGTAGTCAAAAGTCGTCTCCCACATGATGCCCTCGTGAATGAAGACCGCACCGTGTGAGCCGTTGTGATCGTGAATCGGCGTGCGCTGGCCGGGCTTCCAGCAAAGCACCAGCATCTCGACAAACTCGTTCTTCATGACGCGATGACGAGCGTAGTTCCCAGTTTTGAAACCCAGGTAGGGACGCAACTCGTCGGACGATATCTTTGTGCGTCCAATCAATTCGTCGAGTTCGGGAAGGGAAGGAACGGAAGTACGAGCGTTCAGGGCGTCGGCCAGATCCTTGAAAGAGAAACTACGGACTGGTTCGGAAGCTGTTTCGTTTGGATGAAGTTGAACCGCCAACATGTCCTCCTGATTGCGCAACGTTTATATTCCGCGAGCAAGTCTGAGTCAAGCGTTAGCACGACTTACTTGTTCCCGAAAAAAGGGGACAGTTGAGGTTCTGTCTCTTCGCGGCTTGCCGCTCACTAGTGCGGTCAGGCTCGGCCTGACCGTGTGACAACAAATTGTTTCATGGCGAGGCTGGGCCTCGCCGCATCATGGGAAAATGAAGAGCGCCGGTAAGGCGGAGTCTTACCGCACTGCGAAGGGGCAGAGCCGCCATCCGTGCGTTTACACAGTCGCCAGCAGAATTCGAATGTCTCGCACGTTCGTCCCAGTGGGACCGGTTGCGACCACGTCACCGAGCGCGACGAAAAATGAATAAGCATCGCTGCGTTTGAGAAAGTCCTGAGGATCTAATCCGATTGCGCGCGCGCGTTCGATTGTGGTGTTGTCAACCATCGCGCCGGCGGCCGGACTGTTGCCGTCGATGCCATCCGTGCCGGCACACAGTGCAACGAACTGCTCACAGTTCGACGACATGGCCAGGCGTAGAGCTGTTTCCAAATTGCGTCCGCCAATGCCGGTGCCACGAGCGGGGCATGCGAATTCTCCGCCAGAGATGAGACAAACCGCGTTAGTGTTCGACTCGGTGCCGCGTGCGCGCTCGCGAAGCTGACTCGTTCTTTCGAGCAGGGCCAAACAGCCATCATCGATTGGCTGAGTCGATATCTCGGCGGCGATCTCGACGGCGAAGCCGTGTCGGCGGGCAGCTTCGGCGGCGGCCGTGAGCGCGCTCTGGTTGTCGAGCAGTACGAAATGCTTGCGCAGCGATGTCGGATCGATTGGACGCGGCGCGGTGGGCGCAGTGTCAATTGTGCGAATGACTGTTTCGGGCAAGTGGGCGCGAAGATCGTACTTGCCGATCACGTCGCGGGCGTCCGGGGCATCGGTTGCCGGCGCGATAGAGGGACCAGATGCGACGATTCTTTCTTCGCCCGCTGGCACGTCGGAAACGATCAGGGTTGCCTGGTCGCAACGTGGCGCGCGCACGGCCAATCGCCCGCCCTTGACCGCCGAGAAGGCGCGACGCACGGCGTTGATTTCACCGATCGAAGCGCCACAGTTGACGAGCGCCTTGTTCGCGACACGCAAGTCAGCCAGCGTAATGTCATCGCTGATGGGCCATTCGATCATCGCCGAACCACCGCCGGAAATCAGGAAGATGACCAAAGCGAGCTCGTCGTCTGCACGTTCAAGCAAGTCGAAGCACGCCTGGGCCGCGGCAAGACTTTGGTCGTTTGGCTCGGGGTGTCCGCCTTGAAAGATCTTGTAGCGCAAGTTGGCAACTTGCGCGGCTTCTACCCGCTCGCTACCGCGAGCGGTTCCGTACCCCGGAGCGTTACTCGAGCGCACTCCGGCCGTGAGTCTCTCACCGAGTATTTCTTCAAGCGCCGCAGCCATCGCGAACCCGGCCTTGCCGATCGCGATGGCGTAGACCGATTGTTGAGCAGATAGCTCGATTACCTCATCGCAGACGCTCAAGCGCGAGTCTTCGAACTGAACCGCGTGCCGCACGGCGGCGCCCGCGTCAACTGCGCGCAGCGTTTCGTTGAAGATTTCGCGCGTCGCCAGGCGGAGTTGAGTGAGATTCGGCATTTGTGAATTTACGAAAAACGATTATAGCGCGGGGTGAGAGGCGCGCTGAACAATGCTCAACGATGGCGGCACAGATGGTGGAGGTTGGTACGGAGAGTTCAACGAGCCCTCAAAGTGAGGGGCAGAAATAGGAGCCCCGGGCGCAAGGCCCGGGGCGAAACAACGAAGGGAGAAAATCAATACAAGTCTTTAGCTGGCTCTTGAAATTCGAGCAGAGCCGGCCTAGCCGCCATTTTTCGTTGTCGAGTAAGCTTTGCCGTTTCTGAAAGAGATCGTGATGTCGGTTATCTGAGAGAGGTCGAATTTGTACCAAACGCTCTCTTTGCCGCCCTTGAAGACGACTTTCAGATCCCAATAGTCCTGCTTGGAACGGCTGAACTTGATGTTGACACTCTCCTTGTTCGGTAGCGTGTCTTGTCCAAGAATATCTTCCTGCCAGTCTTCAGTCGTATTTGGCGAGACGTAAACTTCCGTAATCTCATAACCGGTCTCATTGTGTAATTCGAAGTTTAGCCTGGACTGGCTTGCTGCGACGTTGAAGTTGTTCGCCTTCTTCGCGAAAGCCGTCGGCATGAGCATCACTGACAACGCCAAGGCGATCAGTACGGCCAGACTTCGCGGGATGCTGGAATTTCGGTTTTGCATAATCTAAAGTGTCCTTAATCAGTTAGGTCGGTTAATCTCTTTCGGTCTCATTCTGCCTGTATTCCGGGTTCACGGCGAGAACTGACCGATCGAGAATGGCATACCTCGCAGCTTGCTGACTGCAAGGCAGAAATCATGTACAACCTGAGGGGGAAAGGCGCTAGTTTCTCGTTTGTAACCACCGGCATATTACACGAACCCTCGTCTCCTTCAAAATACTACTGCAGGGAATTGGAGAGATTTTCACCATGGGTGGCCCCCGTCTACTCGACGGTTATCAGCTCTCGTAGCGAGCGAAACCTCTTGTCGCTGAGCCCGCGCACCATGAGCAGATGTTCAGGGCGGCGAAACGGGCCATACTTTTCGCGGTGCTCAACGATCCGTTGAGCGAATCCCTTGCCAATCCCCGGAAGTGTCTCAAGCTCCGCGGCTGAGGCTGTGTTGATATTGATGCGAGGACGGGCGGGTTCCTGCGAATCAGACTGAACCGTTGTGGCAGGTCTGGTCGGTGGTTGATTCAATGAACTGGTTTCATGCTGACGCTTGACGCAAGCAAACCCCAGAACGAGCGTGGCGAACGAAAGCAGGACGAGCGTCGATTTCGTTGTGGGAGATCCGAATACCGTCATCGTTTCACATTCTCATTTTCGTGAATGCAAGTTTTTGAGTGAAAAAACATCTCGCGATGTTGCTCGCGAGTGCAATTCGCTGGAAGTGTTGCGACGACAAAAGGTTGTGACGTGCAACTGAGCAATCCTCACAAACTTTTCCACAGAACATGTGGAAGCTTCGAAAACAATTTAGTGGTTCCACCCCGAGGGCGCACTACTCCGATCATTCCAACCATTGCTGTCCGCACGGCGGATGCGATTCACCTGGCCCGCAGGCCTCTGAGCGTTGGCAGGCGCCTCCTGCCGAGCCCACTCGGCTTCGCCTCGCACTCCCGCCGCGATTCTTGACTCGCGAATTTGCCGGGGCAGCACCCACTCATCGTCAGTAATCTCAAATCCGTAATAATGAACGCGCAACTTTCCGTTGCTCGCATCGGTGATCAGGGCTTTGTACCAGTCGCCCTCCGAGCGCACTTCAACTCTTCTCCCTAAATCGTCGCTCGATTTTCGTGCGGCCAAAGCCAGAATCGTGTCAGTCGAGAGAGTGCCACGCGTGGCGAACGAAGAGCGTTGGTCTTCGGCAAAGGCCATATCCTGCCGCGTGTTTTCGGCGATTTCGCCGAGGGTGATATCGCCGTCGCCGTTGATGTCCTCGTACGCTTTCCCCCTTAGACCGGCCAACAACGTCTCGGTGAAAGTCCAGTTCTCTGTCGATGTCTGACTGGCCAGAGACGAAGTCAAGCAGGCGTAAGACATACGACTGTTCAATCTGCGCGCATCCTTTACGAGGCTGCCCGAGTAACAAGAGTCGGCGGTTAGGAAGACCCTCGATCCTTTGAAGCTCTGGTTGAGATCACTGACAATGGATTCAGTCGACCAGCCCGCCACCTTGTCGCTCGCGTTGTACGTCGCAAAGAAAGTCTGACTTTCGTCATCGGACTTATATCCGTGACCAGTGAAATACACAAAAAGAAAATCGCCCTCTTTGGTGCGCGACAGCATCTCTGAAAACTCATTTCTTACGCGGCGTGTCGTGGCTTGCTCATCCTGCAGGTAAACCATCTGCTCGGCCGGCACGCCCTGGCGTCTGAAAAACTCCGCCAACTGCGCGTCGCGCCGGTTTGTCTGCGGAAAGGACGGAAACATGTCTGAATGCTGCCACTTTAGCGTTCCCACGATGAATACCCAGGTCCTTTGCGGTTGCCAGTTGCGTTCGGTGGCGAAGCTGGTTGAAGCCGCAAACAGGACGGCAAGCGGAAGTAGTAACCAAAGGGAAAGGCGGCGTTTTCGAATTTGTTGGGTCATGATTTCTCTCCGTTCCAAACAAGAGACGATAAACGAGGAGAGTTTTGCGGATGTTAACCGGGGGAGAGTACCTGCGTCAGATGCAAATCGGAGCAATCTCGGTTGCAGGCTAGGGGCTTTCCTGCTCGTCCCAATCGGCGACAATCTCGACGGCTCGGCTGAGGACGGGGCGCGGACGGGCGCCATCGGCTTTGCCGATTAGACCTTCGCGTTCCATTTGATCGAGCACGGCGGCGGCGCGGCCATAGCCGATGCGCAGGCGGCGCTGCAGGACTGAGGTCGAGGCGCGCTTCATGTCCACGCAGATGCGCAGGGCCTCTTCGAACAGTTCGTCACGGTCGCCGTTTGAGTCTTCGAGGCCCATCGCCTCCTCGTCCGATTGGGTGATGGTCTCGTCGTAATCGGGCTCCCATTGAGCCTTGATGTGCGCGACGATCTTGTTGATTTCGGATTCGCCGATGTAGGCGCCGTGCACGCGCAGCAAGCGCGAAGATCCCGGCGGCAGAAACAGCATATCGCCGCGACCGAGCAGATGTTCTGCTCCGTTCGTGTCGAGAATTGTGCGCGAATCGACTTTTGAAGAGACGCGATAAGAAATGCGGGAAGGGAAGTTGGCCTTGATCAGTCCGGTGATCACATCAACCGACGGCCGCTGAGTCGCGAGCACCAGGTGAATGCCGACGGCGCGGGCCATTTGCGCGAGTCGCGTGATCGAGTCTTCCACTTCGTGGCCGGAAACCATCATCAGGTCCGCAAGCTCGTCAATGATGATGACGATGAAAGGCATCCTGACCCACCGCTCACCTTTGTCGTCAAAGTCCTTGACCAGATTGCGGCGCTCGCGCTCGGCGTTGTAGCCGTCGATATTGCGCACGCCCCAGCCGGCAAGTTCCTTGTAGCGCCGCTCCATCTCGCCGACTGCCCAGCGCAGCGCGCGCGCGGCCGGCTTTGGATCGACGATGATCGGCGTGGCTAGATGCGGAATGTCTTCGTAGAGACCCAGCTCCAGACGCTTCGGATCGATCAGGATCAGTTTCACTTCGTCAGGCCGCGCGCGGTAAAGAATCGAAACCAAAAGTGAGTTCACGCCCACCGACTTGCCAGAGCCGGTGGTGCCGGCAATCAGTAGGTGCGGCATGCGCGCGAGGTCGGTCGTGTAGTTCAGCCCGTCGATCGTCTTGCCCAGCGCGATCGTTAGCTTGGACGGTGATTCCTTGAACGCGCGCGATTCGATGACTTCGCGCAGATAGATGGTTTCGCGGCGCGGGTTCGGGACTTCGATGCCGACATGCGGTTTGCCCGGCATGCGATCGATGCGAATCGATTCGGCCTTCAACGCGAGACAGAGATCGTCGACCAGTCCGGTCACGCGCGAATACTTCACGCCAGGATCGGGTTTGAATTCGTACGTCGTGACGACCGGGCCAGGGCAGATGTATTTGATTTGGCCGGTGACGTTGAACTCGCGGCACTTTTCAGCCAGCTTGGTCGCCATGTTGAGCAGTTCGTCGTCAGCTTGCTCGCGGCGCATTTCGGCTTCGTTCAAGAGTTCTACCGATGGCAATTGGTAATCGGACGCTGCGGTCTTTGGCGAGATTCGGCGCTGACCATCGAATGGCAACGCGCCACTGGCGGGCGATTCGCTCTTGCGCTTGACGGCGGCATCGCGAACCATTTCTTCGACCAAGGCAGATTCCGCGACCGGCGTTGCTTTGCCGCGCGCAGGCCAGAGAGCGCGCCTAGCTGGCGCCGTCCGAGCACCCGCTGCCGCAGCCATGGTCTTCGTTCCCGATGAAGTCTCCGCGCTGAAGGCAGCGAAGGCTTCGGCCAACTCTGAGCCGTCGGGATTGGTGTGTGAACCGGCGATCTGAGGACCCGAAGCGATGCCGATCGCTTCACCGCCCGAAGCCGCGAGACTTCCTGGAGTCTGCAAAGCAGCGCGGTCTGCTTTCGCTTGCCGGCGTATCTCAATACGTGCTTGCTTGCGCGCGCGCCGCGCCAGTCGCCAGGCTCGAAATCTTTCCGGTATCGCGCGCAGGGCAGCGAATCGATCGCCCAAAGTCAGCGATAGGTTCTCGTAAAAGAGCGCGAAGGAAAATCTCGTCGCGAGCAGCAGACCGGTGGCCGCAACCGCAGCCAATAGAATCGCCGCGCCAACTGTGTTGAGTCCGCCAACCAGAACGCGCGCGATTACTGCTCCCGCCAGGCCGCCGGCGTTAAAGCTCGCGTCAAAGAAAGGCCGGATGTTCGCCAGCGTCAGCAGCGCTGAGGAAGCGAGCACGAGCAAAACCAAACCGGCAAGTCTCGACATGGGAGCATTGATGCGCCGCGAGCGAAAACGTCGCCAGGCAGCAGCCAGGAGTAGAAACGGGAGCAGGTACGCGGCGAGGCCAATCGTTTGAAAAAGCCCCGCAGCTACATTAGCCCCGATCGCGCCAATCCAATTGCGCGCGTTTGCTTCACCCGCCGCGTTCCACGAAGGATCGTTCGGATTGTATGAAGCGAGGCAAAGACCGAGCAGCAGCGCCAGCGCAATGAGCGCGATGGCGATAATCTCGTTCGGGCGCGTGTTGCGCGGCGCGGCTTCGACCTCAATCTCGGTTGGAATAGCAGCCATAAAACAGTAGGCAGTAGGCAGTAAGCAGTAGGCAGGAAAAAGAACCCAGCTTGCTTACTGATTACTGCGGTTGCGCATCATTCATCACTCGGTACTTATCACTTAGGCTTACGCCGCTCGGCGCGAAAGCAAATACTCCTTGATAAAGTCGTCGATGTCGCCATTAAGCACGGAATCCACGTCGCCGCGTTCGAGTTTGGTGCGCGCGTCCTTTACCAGACGGTACGGCGCGAGCACGTAGTTGCGAATCTGCGAGCCGAAAGAAATGTCCAACCTGTTCGCTTCCAGCTCTTTTGTTTCCGCACGGCGCTTTTCCAGCTCCAGTTCGTACAGACGCGAACGCAGCACTTGCATGGCCACGGCCCGGTTCTGATGCTGTGAACGCTGGTTCTGGCATTGCACGACGATGCCGCTGGGCAGATGCGTGATGCGCACCGCGGAATCCGTGGTGTTGATGTGCTGACCACCGGCGCCGGTCGCGCGATACGTGTCCACGCGCAAGTCCTTGTCGTTGATTTCGACCTCGACCTCTTCATCAATTTCCGGATAGACAAAGAGCGACGCGAACGACGTATGACGCCGCGCAGCCTGATCGAACGGCGAGATGCGCACCAAACGATGCACGCCGGCTTCTGCCGCCAGCAGTCCGTACGCGTATTCGCCTTCGACTTTGAAAGTCACGCTTTTGATACCCGCCTCCTCGGCGGGTTGATAGTCGATGATCTCAGTTCTGAATCCGCGCCGCTCAGCCCATTTCAGATACATGCGCAGGAGCATCTCAGCCCAATCCTGCGACTCAGTTCCGCCGGCGCCCGGATGAATCGTGCAAATAGCGTTGCGCAGATCGTTCTCGCCGGCCAAGAGCGTTTCGGTCTCGACCTCACTGATTTCATGCTCGAGCCGGCCAAGCAGTTCGCGCAACTCGTTCAACGAGGCTTCATCTGATTCAGCAAACTCAAAGAGCACTGCACCGTCGGAGATCTCAGCCTCAAGCTTCTCCTGTCGATTGATAACTCGCTCCAGACGGCTGCGCTGCTGCAAAAGCTTCTGGGCGGTTTCCTGATTCGACCAGAAGTCCGGGGCGGAAGCCTGCGCCTCGATCTGACTTAATTCCGTGCGCTTGGCCGGAACATCAAAGAAACCTCCCGAGTTGTTCGACTCGCGTTTTCAAATCGTCATAAGACGTTCTCAAATCCTGAATTGAAATGGTCTCGATCATTATTTACCTCACTACTTATTCACTACTTACTCGCTACTTACTCGCTACTTGAGTTCCCCTCTTCCTGATAATGAAGGAAGCGGCGGCGAAACCCAAACTTATTAAGGCGCACAGATAAGCGAAGACATCACCATGTCGCGTATAAAACGTCGTGCCCTCATGCGTCCTGCTGACAGTCCAGCCGCGGACAGCCAGTTCGGACCCCGGCGTCGAACCCATGATTCGGCCACTGGAATCGATGTAAGCGCTGATGCCCGAGTTCGTGACCCGCAGCACATCGCGATCGTTTTCGACTGCACGAAAGATTGCGTTAGCCAAGTGCTGCCGCATGACGGGCGTTGGTCCCAGATAGCCATCGTTTGAAATATTTATTAGAACGTCTGCACCTTCGTTCGTGAACTCACGCGCGATTCCCGGGTGCGCGGCCTCGATACAAATAAAAACCCCGACGCGAAGAGCGCCGAGGGGCATCAGCGTGTACCTACTGCCGGGCGAAAAATTGCCGACGATTCCACGTACCGAACTTGCGCCCGGAATCCATTGGGGCAGCGGCACGTACTCGCCAAACGGCATCAAGCGGATTTTATCATACTGCGCCACGATTCGACCCTCTTCATTTACAAGGATGGCGGAATTATGTTCGCCGCCATTCTTGGCTGGCTCAAGTGAATTGAGCAGCACCGACGTTTGATTGGATCGCGCAAAGGTCGTGACTGCATCTCGAAGCTGCGAATCACGCGAGTAGATGAAGTTCATCGGGGACTCAGGCCAGATGACGAGGCTTTCGTGTGAATAGTCGTTCCGAGCCATGCGCAAGCCTTTTGTCCCGAGCTCAAAGTGGCGATCGAGAAGTTGTCGTTGCGCGGTCGAATCATCTACTCCCTCCATCGGAACGTTTGGTTGCACGGCGACAATTAGATGGCCAGGTTCACTGCTGAGCCGGTTTTCCCATGCGGCGTTGAAGTATGAGGCCCACAAGACAACGACGACAAGACCCAGGACAGCGATCGAGAGAGCGAGTTTCAGACGCATCCGACTAAGCAGCGCAAATGCGATTGACGCGTTTACGGTCAAGATGAGAAAGCTCACCGGATATACACCTCCCCAACGCGCTGATGGAATCAGCATCGGATGAAACGCCTGCGAATAACCGATCGCGTTCCAGAGCTGGCCCGTGATTGCGTAGCGCGCCAACTCAAAAGAGACCCACAGGGCCGGCGCGGCTAACAAAGCCACCGGACCGAAGCGGGAAACGACGCGCGCGAGCAAGGCGCAGAACAGTGCAGGGAACAGCGCGACCACAAGAATCGGGAGCAAGAAGAGCGGATAGGCCAGCCATGCCGCAAGGGGCGCGTAGTGGATCATCGGATACGTGAGCCACCAGCAAGTGCCGTAGAAGAAGATCACGCCCCACAACGCACCCAGCAAAAATGCCGCTCGCGCGTTGTGGGTTCGCGTTACGGCAACGAGAAGCGGAACAAGGCCCACCCACGCCAACCACGACAAATCAAAATCTGGAAACGCGAGAACCAGCAAAAGAGCGGAGGCGATTGCGAGAGAAGCTTCGGCAGCTGTAGGAAGGCTGGCGCGGCGGCGCGTCAACGATTGAAGGGGCAGCTTGCGATTCGGCGCCTGCGCGGCGGCCGCGTCGTGCATGCGGGCAGTTTAGCAGACTAGCGATCAGCAGTCAGCTTACAGGATCGTGAGAGCCTTGGTGCGGGAAGTGGATGAATCGCTTCCTGGAATGCGATCGAACTCCTAAGAATATTTTCTGGAAGCTGGTTGGCTCCGTCGTGAAACCATCTCAATTCGGTCATGCAACTACAAAAACCGTCACTGTCAAAGTGACAAATTCCGTCGTTCTGACCGCTCGCTGAACTGGGTGACCGAAGTCGGCATTCAGTCGGCGCGTCATTGTGATGGGCAAGACTCGGTGCCCGGTTTCTGACGCGTAACAACGAATTCGGGTAATTGAACTGAGAATAACGGCAGCCTAAATGCGGGAGAACCCGGTCATTTCTGACCGGGTTCCAATTTCGGGGGGATTTATCTGAAGGATCGCTCGGCGGGCGGCTGGAGCAGCGGCAGTGCTGGCTCTCAGAGAAGTGATGGCGGCGGGGTCACGTTTCGTTCGTGCTTGCCGTCCATGTGTTCAGCACTTCTCGTGCCACGACCGTTCATGGTCTCCCCATTGTCACCTGTCTTTGCAGGGCGATCGCTTCCTGGTTGTTTGGGTCGATACTCATTGCCGTAGTCGCATACTTTCTGGCCTCACCCAGATCCCCGCGCTCGAGAAAGATTCGGCCCAGCAGTATTTGCGCTTCAATCATCTTGGGCGGAGGATCCCAAAAGATCGCAGTCTTCAAAGCGGCGATGGCGGTCTCCTGGTCGCCGCGCCGTTGGTTAATTCGGCCACTGAGCAGGAATGCCTCGGCATTCGTGGGTTCAATTATCAGAAGCTTGCGAATCTCAACCAGCGCCTCGTCATCGCGTCCCTGTTGATAGAGGTCGCGAATTTTGTTGAGCGCGTTTTCGGCGTTGTTTGCCTTCACTGCCTCGATTTCACGAGTGCGAGTCAGGTCTGTGATGTCAATTGGATTGAGCACGTCGCGCGAGCGCAGGACAACGGCCGGTACGGATTGAGATTTCTGCCATTCGGTTTGCCACTTGGCATAACTTTGCTGAAAGTTCTTTCGGGCCAAGTTGTCCGCGGCGTCTGCAGCTTCGCCCTGTCCGGATCTCTCCTGGGCTTTGGCCAGGAGAAAATACGCCTCGCCGTCTCTTTGATTGCCGGCGATCACTTTTTGGAGTTTCTCAGCCGCTTCGGTGTACTTTTCGGAAAGAAATAACCCATACGCGTAATTGAACAGAACCATCGTGTCATCAGGCGAAGAATCAACGGCGCGTGACAGGAGAGTGATGCCTTGACTCAGCAGACGTGTGCGTTCCTCCGGCTTCTTTTCGATGCGGGAAGCTTCGACTGAGACCGCGCCGGCGTTGTTATAAACTCCGACCAGCGGCATCACTTTTTCGTCAGCCAGCGGCACCAGCGCGGCCAGCGCGCGCGCCAGATCTCCTAGTTTCCAATATGACAGGCCGGCATAGAATTCGGCTTCGCCATAATGCGGCTCGCGCTTCTGCAGCATGGTGAAATACTCGGCCGCTTCTTTCCACTGATTCTGGCTGAGATAAAAGCGTCCCAGTTGAAACGCAGCTTCAGGATAAACCGCGCCGCCCTTTTCTTTGGCGTAAAGACGCATGGCATTCCTGAAGTAAATCGCCCGAGTTGGATCCCGATCTTCGGTCAGCAATCCTTTGGTGTATGCCTCGAACGCCTGGGGCGGCACCCGTGTTGCTTCCTGCACGAGGTTGTTTCGCGAAAACGAAAGCGCCTTGTCGCGTTGCACCAGAACCTGGTACGCAAGCTCACCGTGCATCTTTTGCAGGTCAGTGACCGTTCCGCCGAAATCGTAAACCCGCGGCGCCCACGCGCCGTCAAAAATATCGCCAGTCATGCGCCCTTCGTTGACGCGGACAACGCGCGCCTCGCCGATGATGTTCGCCAGCGGAGGCCTGTCCGACGGCGCCTTCGGATCCGCCGGCGCTAGCGAAACGCTGAAGGTGCCTATCACGATCATTGAGGCCTTCAGTTCGCGCCCGATTTTGATTGCCGTGGCGCGAGACGGCAGCACCGTCAACGGGAGACGCAGGCGTTGATAAGCAACGGCGCGCTCGTCACTGGTCACTACCATCATCCCGGGCTTGTTAAGTAAGGTCGAGAGTGAATCCGCGAAACTCTCGCCGATCCAGTTGTACTCGGGATGATTGGAAGTATTTTCAAACGGCAGCACCAGGACGATGTCGGTCGCCGAGGTCGTTTGGGCTGAAACATTCGAACGCGCAAAGAATAAGCAGGAAATGAGTGCGGCGGCGGTCAGGATGATCGTTAATTTCGTTCTAAACATCACAGAAATCCTTAATCCATTAGTGAAATCGCTCGGAAAAGTTCGATGCAGCTATTTTAACAGCGGTTGGACGTGAGCGCACGTAGCATAGACCTCAGTCTGTGCATCCTCTGCAATTAGCAGAGAGGAATCACAGACTGAAGGAACCTCTGATCAAGACGGGAGCCTCAATCCGCATAGAAAGGAAACAGTTTGCTGAAGTCCCGTAGGGACTCGTCTAAGGATTGTTGAGGTTGACGAATGCTTCTTACGTCGCCATTCGCTACTCGGGCGTTGCTTCGGTGATCGCCAACTGATTGTCGACGCTCGTGACGCCTCTCACCGACCGCACTACTTTCTCAACTCGTTGCTTGAGATCAATCGATTTTACAGAACCAGACAGAGTGACCTTGCCACCCTCGACAATCGTGCTGACATCAAGTTTAGAAAACGTCGCATCGGAAACGATCAGCTTGTCAATCTCTGCTTGAATCGTTGCGTCATCCACGATTTTCGGTTCCCCTGCGGATTCGCTCGTTTGTCCAGACGCGGGTCCTTGAATGAGAGGCGATGGTGTGGGTGACGGCCTTGGCGACGGCGTTGGCGTGATCATGCTTTGAGGCACCGCCTGCTGCGGCGCCATGGTGGAGTCCATAGGATCGTAAGGGCGGCTGGTCAGTAACAAAGCGACGAATGTTGCCAGTGTGGCGGCTGCAATCACAGTTACGGCCACGATGCTTTCGCGAGGTCTGGGCGCAGACGGGCGGCCGACAGGTCGCCGATCGCGTCCTGATGGAGTTTCGACAACGATTCGCTTGTGGCGTGGACGCTCCATCTTTGTAAGAACTGGACTAAAGCTATCAATTGCGATCGCGAAACCGCAAGCTCTCGCCTCCTCCGACGTTCATTCCACGGAAACTTTGGAACCGATACCTGACGGAAGCGACCAAGACATTCAAAACAGTCAGGCGAGGCCGAATAACTATGAGACGCTTTAGCAGCCCGCTAAGAAACGTCAAAGTCGCCAGCCCGTGCCCGGCGGATTGGGACCGCATGATTGGCAGCGACCGAGTAAAGTTTTGCGGCCAGTGCGAATTACATGTCTACAATCTGTCCGCGATGTCGACAGTTGAAGCCGAATCGCTGATCGCGCGCACTGAAGGTCGCTTGTGCGTTAGATACTTTCGCCGCAGAGACGGCTCGATCATCACTCAGGACTGCCCGATGGGTTTGCGTAGGTTGAGGCAGCGCGCTGCGCGAATCAAACGAGCAGTTGCTTCTCTGGTCCTGGGTTTTCTTGCCGGGCTTGGTTTTTATGGCGTCGCAAATCGGTTTGGAGGTTTACTACTTGGATCGTCGGGCGGATGGGGCTCGCGCGGCGCCACGACCGGAGTAATGGTTGCGCCAACAAACCGACAACCAGCGGTTGAGATGGGTGATTATGCTCTGAAGGAACCACAAATCACTCCACGCGCGACCAGAGGCCACAGGCCGCGCAGCTAATCGCTGCCGCCCTCACGTTGCCACATCCTGTTCGCTCCGCCACATCTTCTGATATTCTGCGCAAGCTCATTACTCGTTCGGCGTTCTTACTTTGAGCGCACAGATATTTCAGTGCGCGGACGGCAAATTGGTTTGGAGGTCAGTTTTCAAATGTCACGCTTAATCAAATTTCTTTCGGCGATCGGCCTTTGTTTCGCGAGTATCGTTACGGTCGCCGGGCAAACTTCGGAACAGACTACGACGGCGCGCGATCGCCAGTCGGTTAATATCACGGTTTACAATTCGAACCTCGGGCTGGTGCGCGAAACGCGCCGGCTCACGCTGCCGAATGGACGAATCGCGCTCAGGTTTTCTGACGTTACAGCGCAGATTCGGCCCGAGACGGTGCACCTTGCGTCGCTAACGGCTCCGTCGTCTCTGCGAATTCTCGAGCAGAACTATCAATACGATTTACTAAACCCGGCAAAGCTGCTCGACAAGTTCGTCGGCAAAGAGATCACGCTGGTCTTGCGGCACTACCAAAACAACACCGAAAGTTTCGAACCGGTGCAGGCGACTCTGTTGTCGAACAACGGCGGCCAGGTTTGGCGCATCAACGGCCAGATCGTAATCAATCCTTCCAACATCTCGGAGATGCGCTTTCCCGACCTGCCGAAAAACCTCGTCGCGACGCCCACACTCGTTTGGGATGTCGAAAACCGCGAAACGGTGGCGCAGACAATTGAAGCGAGCTATCTAACCGGCGGCTTGAACTGGCGGGCGGACTACGTCCTGCTAATCAACGCGGATGACACTAAAGGCGACTTGCAAGGTTGGGTGACCCTGACAAATGGCAGTGGCGCGACCTTTGAAGACGCGCGCTTGCAGTTGGTGGCGGGCGACGTGAATCGAGTTTCCGACCAGCGCACTTACGCGCTCGCCGGAGCGATGGCGAAGCGGGATGCGGTCAGCGAGTCGCAATTTCAAGAGCAGGGCTTCTTTGAATATCACATGTACACGTTGCAGCGTCCGGCAACGATTCGCGACAACGAAACGAAACAGGTTTCCTTGCTCGAAGCCTCAGGCTTTGATGTGAAAAAGGAATTCGTGCTGAACGGCCAACGCTATTACTACACCGGCTACAACAATCCGGGCGCGGCGATCAAAGAAAAGGTCGGCGTCTACATGCAGTTTCGCAACTCGCAGCAGAATAAACTTGGCATGCCTTTGCCCGCCGGCACGATTCGCCTCTACAAGAAAGACGACAGGGGCAACCAACAGTTCATCGGCGAAGACAAGATCGATCACACGCCGAAAGATGAAGACGTGCGGGTGAAGGTGGGTGACGCCTTCGATATCGTCGCCGAAAGAAAACAGACAGACTACCGAGTCGTCGTCTCTGGCCACATGTACGAGTACGCGTACGAAATCAAGATTCGCAATCACAAGGACGGCCCGGTCACCGTGGTCGTCAATGAACCGATCGGCGGCGATTGGGAGATGGTCTCTTCGACTTTCAAGGCCGAAAAGACGGCGGCGTTTGCCGCACAGTTTCAGGTTCCCGTCGCGAAGGATGGCGAAGCAACGCTGTCGTATCGCGTGCGTGTGAAGTACTAGCCGCGGATGAACGCGGATAGACGCGGATTAAAGATACAACTAACGGAGGGAGGCGCGTTGAAATTCGTGCTCCCTCTTTTTATTTCCTATCCGCGGATATCTGCGTTAATCTGCGGCGGCACTTTTCTGCCGCATGTTAACCACGAACTTAGTTCGTCTGCCGCGTTCGCGGTTCACTCAGAAAGGCAAACTGGATCTTGCCCACTCCGATTTCCGCAGACACGAGCCTGGGTGATGTAACCAGTCGCCCACTTCATCTTCCCCGCACACGCCGGCTGAACTTCTTTGCCTTGATCGGAGTCATGTTCTTCATCGTTTGCGGCGGGGCCTATGGCCTTGAGCCGCTCGTCGGCGCAGTCGGTCCTGGGTGGGCGGTCGTGTTGGTGATCGCGACGCCCTTGTTATGGAGCTTGCCGATCGCCCTGATGGTTGCGGAACTGTCCAGCGCCATGCCGCGCGAAGGTGGCTATTACGTTTGGGTTCGCACTGCGATGGGTAATTTCTGGGCGGTGCAAGAGGGCTGGTGGACGTGTTGCTACATGGTGGTGGACTTGGCGGTCTATCCGGTCTTGTTCGTTAACTATCTCGCGTTCTTTGTTCCGGCGCTGCGACTGGATGAAAGTGGCGCCGCCTCGCTTAACGCGTGGCTCCTGCGTTGGCTGATCGCGGTCGCGGTAATCGCGGCGGCTTTGCTGATCAACTGGCGGGGCGCAAAGGCAGTGGGCAACAGTTCGCTGCTAAATCTGGCCATAGTGATCGTGCCGTTCGTCCTCCTGATCGTGTTTGCGCTCTTGCGCGCCGGTGCGGTAGGCAAAACTGCCTCGGTCATTAGTGCTGACCTGAGATCGAATCACAGCGCAAAACTTCTGGCCCTCGGCCTGGGAACCGTGCTTTGGAATTACATGGCGTGGGACAACACCTCGACCTTCGCCGGCGAAGTCAACGAACCGCAACGCAATTATCCGCGGGCGATCGTCGTCGCGTTGCCACTAACGATTGCCGCGTATCTGCTGCCTACGCTGGCGGGCATCAGCGTAACGACGGAGAAGAGCCTATGGAATGAATCTCAGGGTTGGCCACAGATATCTCAATTGGTCGGCGGACGTTGGTTGGGGATTACTTTGGCGGTCGCGGCTTTGTTTTCCGCCTGGTCGCTTTTCAACGGCCAGTTGCTTTACGTTTCGCGTCTGCCCTACGCGATGGCGATGGATCGTTGGCTGCCGTCCCCTTTGGCACGAGTTTCAAAGACGACTGGCGTTCCAAGGGTTTCGCTGCTTGTGTCGTGCGTTATCGCGGCAGGATTTTCGGCGATGTCGTTTGGGAAGTTAGTCGTAATCGACGTGCTGCTGTACTCAGCCGCGCTCTCGCTGGAATTCGCCGCGCTGATCGTGCTGCGTTGGAAGCGACCGGGCTTTCCGCGTCCGTTTCGCGTTCCCGGTGGATGGCTCGGGGTCGCGCTGGTTACCATTGCGCCCATGCTGTGCGTGGCTTTCCTGGTGTTAGTCAGCCTCAGTGGCGAAGATGCCGATCCGAAGCAGGCGCTGATCGTCGTCTTCGTCATCATCACGGGAATCGGTTTGTATTTCGCGAGAAAGAGACACGCGCAAAGTGGCAGAAACCCGACCGTGAGGGAGGGTGCAGGTTAGTTGAATCGAATCGAGGAACGTGGACGATGAAAATGGGAAGCACTAGATCAATCTTGCCGGTTGCGTTGGCGGTTTTGTTGTTTACCCCGAGCGTAATCGGCCAGACACAGAAGCCTACTTCGCTCGACGCGCGGGTTCGCGCCGAGCTTGCGCCGTTCAAGGGCAGAGTCTTTTTGTATGCGAAAAACCTTGAGACAGGTGCCACGTATTCGTTTGACGGCGACGAGCGAGTGCGGACAGCCAGCACGATCAAGATCGCAGTGATGATTGAAGCGTTCGCGCGGGTCGCCGAAGGGCATGCAAGATGGACGGACGAATTGGTGCTGACGAAAGCTTCGCGCTATGGCGGATCGGGGGTGTTACCGGAGCTGTCGGATGGACTGCGACTAACACTGCGCGATTGCGTCAGCTTGATGATGCTGATTAGCGACAACACCGCGACGAACATGGTGCTTGATTACTTAACGACTGACGCGGTCAATGCGCGGATGAGTTCGCTCGGCTTCAAGAGTACGCGGATCATGCGCCGGGTTGGCAGCGGCGGCGAGAGCAAGGAAGGGAAGGATCCTGACAATAAACGGTTCGGGCTGGGGTCCACGACTCCACAGGAGATGGTCGAGATACTTACTAAGCTCGACCGCGGCGAAATCATCGGCCCGGCGGCTTCCAAGGAGATGCTTGACTTGATGAAGCGCGAACAGGCACGTTATGCGATCGGGCGGACCATTCCGGACGTATCGATGGCCAGCAAGTACGGTGCGCTGGATCATCTGCGCAGTTGTGTGGCTCTGGTTTATTCGAAGCGTGGCAAGATCGCCATCGCGATTGCGGTCGACGACATGCCCGGCGTGAATTGGTCGGTAGACAATCCCGGCTACCTCCTGATGTCGCGACTGTCGCTGATTCTGATCGATGGGCTGGGCTCCTCGTAGTTAACGATTTTGTGTACGGACCCCTCACCTCACATTCCAGCCAAGGGGAGAGCCAGAGGCTTGGCATCCAAAAATCTGAATTCCTCAGGCCGAGTTTTTGGATGGTCTTACTCGCGACGGGATAACGTCCAGCAAAAAACCGCTAATTTTCACGATACGTCCGTCTTGAGTCTGTTGGAACAACAAGTGCGTGAAAATTTGGGTGAACGTACACGCTCGTTGGTCTGTTTGATTCGATTTCCCAACTTTCGACTTTCGATCTAAGGCTTGGTAATGCCCTTTGGAAACCGCCTCAACACGAAGTTTGCGACCCAACCAGACTGTCTCCGCCTAACTGATGCAAAATTTGGTGCATACCCTTTGGAGGAACCGATGAAAAGATTAAGCCTGCTTTCAAGCCGTATTTCTTTTGCGCTCAGCTTGATGTTTCTGTTGAGCATGTCCTGCATCAACGTGTTTGGCCAAGCCGGCACGGCTACGATTCGCGGGACGGTAACTGACCCGCAGAGTAATGTTATTACCGGGGCCACGGTCACGCTGACTAATCTCAGCACCGCGGCCTCGCGAACCACCACCACCAGTGATATTGGCGGGTACAGTTTCGAGTTTGTGCCGGCCGGCGACTACCGAATCGTCGTGGAAGCTAAGGGCTTTAAGAAGGGCGTGGTCACCAATGTTCATGCGCTGGTTTCCAACCCGACGTCAGCCGACGTCAAACTAGAGATTGGTAACGTGTCCGAAACCGTCACGGTAAGCGCGAGCGCCTCAGAAGCGCTGGTCAATCGCGATGACGGCACGCTGGGCAATACTTTTGTCAACAAACAGATTACCGACCTGCCTACGAGCGCACGCAGCATACCGTCGTTGCTAACCCTACAGCCCGGCGTAACTAAGGATGGTCAAGTGACCGGATCGCGCTCCGATCAGGCAAACGTCACCCTCGATGGAGTGGACATTAACGAGGCCCAGAACAACTCTGTCGGCAGTCTTCAAGATGATCCGATCAATTCGAATTTGCCGGGAAACAATACGGTTCTTCGATTGAACTCAGAGGCAATTCAGGAATTTCGCGTCACTACCACAAACCCGAACGCGAACCAGGGCCACTCGGGCGGCGCCCAAATTTCCCTGGTTACCAAGGGCGGGTCAAACGAGTGGCATGGATCGGTTTTCGAGTTTTATCGCTCAAAGGGGCTGGCCGCTAATGACTTTTTCAACAACCGGTCGAGGATTCCCACGCCGCAATTGATCCGTCATAACTTTAGCGGAGCTGTTGGCGGACCCATCATCAAAGATCGCGCGTTCTTTTTCTACAGTTACGAAGCGCGCCGACAGTTGAGCCAGAGTTCGGTGGTTCGTACAGTCCCGCTGCCGAGCTTAGGCCTCGGCCAGCTACGGTATGCCAATACCGCGGGCGGCATCACGACTCTGACAACCGCGAATTTGAACACAGCCTTTCCGGCTGTTGGCATGAATCCGGCAGCAATCGCAGTGTTGGCGCAGGCGGCCGCGAAGTATCCGGCAAACGACTTTACTACCGGTGACAGCACGCCGACGCAGTTACTCAATACTGCCGGATTTCGCTTTAACGCAGCGACTCCGGTCAGGCTCAACTCACATTCGGGTCGCTTTGATTTTAACCTCAACAGCAAGCAACAGCTTTTCGTCCGCGCGAATGTTATTTACGACCTGACGAGCCAGGCGCCCCAATTCCCGGATACGCCAACCCCCGCCGTCTGGTCCCATCCTACCGGTATTGCCGTCGGTCACACCTGGACGCTTAACAACCGAACCGTAAACAGATTTACCTACGGCTATACTCGCGAGGCTTTCAGTCAACAGGGAGATTCGGGCGCCAATGCGATCAGCTTCCGGTTCGTTTTCTCTCCGCTTGGTTTTTCTCGGACCCTGTCGCGGAAGACCCCGGTCCAGACCATCGCTGATGATCTGTCGTGGATCAGAGGCAACCACACCTGGCAATTTGGCGCTGACATTCGCCTCGTTCGTAACAACCGAGTGACTTTTGCCAGTGCGTTCGACAATGCGATCGCCAATCCTTCCTTCTATTCAGGTGGCGCCGGCGCGAGCCTTTCCACACCCGTCCAGAATTTCGCCCTCGCTAACGCCATCCCCGGTATTTCTGGATCTCGAGCCGGTGTGCAGAACGCAGTCTCCGCCCTCATCGGCAGATTCTCGCAGTATACGGCGAACTTCACGTTCGGCGCCGACGGCAGGCTCCTAAATGCCGGAACCCCGACCGATCGAACTTTCGCCACCGAGGAATATGAGGGATATGCGCAGGACATTTGGAAGATGAGGTCTAACCTGACCCTCACGCTCGGCTTGCGCTACAGTCTGAGCCGCCCCATCTACGAGACCAAAGGTTTCGAAATGGCCAGCAACATTCCGCTGTCGGATCTCTTCGCGCAACGGGTTGCCGGCGCAGCGGCCGGAACCCCGGTTAATACGCTGATCACGTTTGACCGGTCAGGTCCCGTCAATAAGCGGCCTCCGCTTTATAGCTGGGACAAGAACAACTTTCAGCCGCGCGTGGCGGTGGCCTGGTCGCCGGCCTTCAAACACGGGTTTCTCTCGAGGGTATTCGGCTCGAACAGCCAATCGCAATTTCGTGGTGGCTTTGGCATCACGAATGATCAGTACGGCGAGGCCCTCGCAGTTAATTTCGATTTGAACAACGCCGTCGGTTTTGTCTCGAACTTTACAACGTCGGCCAACACGTTCTGCACGAATAGTGTCGCGTGCGCGGCGCCGCAGTTTACGGGTTTCGGCCAGGCAGTTAGGCCTCTGCCAAGGGTAGTTGTTCCGGGCGGCCTGACTTTTCCCAGCCGACAACCCGCGGACAACTCCCGCCGAATCGAGACTACGTTGGACTCCAAGCTGGTTGCGCCAATCAACTATAGCTGGAACTTTACCTACGATCGCCAGCTACCAAAAGGTTTGGTCATCGAGGCGTCATATATCGGTCGCTATGCCAATAACCTGATCGCGAATCGCGACACGATGGCCCTGAACAATCTGGTGGATCCGCGGTCGGGAACGGATTGGTACACCGCCGCTACTCGACTGGAGATACTGCGAACCCAGGGAGTGCCGGTGAGCGCGGTGGCCCAGATTCCGTACTTTGCCAATCTCTTCCCGGCGAATCTGGCGGCGCTCATCAATGCAAACTATTGCGGTGGCACTTGCATTCCGCTAACGACCAACGGACAGCCGACGACCCAAACCCAGGCCGTGTACTACATGGCTCAGAACGACTTCTTTGGCAATGACTGGACCGACACGCAGGATGGTCTGGATGCGGCCGTTGGCGGCAATCTTTTCTTCCATCCTCAATACGGCGCTCTCGCCACGTACAGCAGCATCGGACACTCGAGATATCATGCCGGCACGATAACGGTTCGCGAACGCTTCGGCCGCGCGCTAACGATGGACTTTAACTACACTCTGTCGCACTCGCTGGACGATGCTTCCGGTAACCAGACTGGCACCGGCTTTGGAGCCTTGTTCATCCTCAATCCCATTCGTCAGCATGATAACTATGCCAATTCAGATTTCGATATTCGGCATATCATCAACATCAATGGCATCTGGGAGCTTCCGTTTGGTCGCGGCCGTCACTTCCTCTCAGGCGCCAACAAGGCGGTTGATGCCGCAGTTGGCGGATGGCGACTCACCGGCATCTATCGTTGGAACTCTGGGCTGCCAATCAGCACGCCGTTTGACGACGCTCGGTGGGCCACAAACTGGAATGTGCAGAGCAACACAGTGCGCTTGACGCCGTTTGAGACTTGTCCGGACCGCGGCGGTATCAACGCGCCCTCGTTATTTGCGTGCAACAAGAACGGGATTTACCAGAGCCTGCGAAACGCCAGACCGGGAGAAACCGGTGAGCGCAATACGCTTCGCTTACCCGGTTACGTCGTACTCGACATGGGCATTGCCAAGAAGTTCAACCTGCCCTGGAGTGAGAAACATAGCTTGGAACTTCGCATTGAGGCTTTCAATGTGACCAATACCCAGCGAATGGGAGCACTAACTGGCGGTCGCACCGGATACGGCGTCGGATCGGATCCAGCGGGCGCGCCCGTAGGTTGCACCGGCGCTGCATGCGTGACCAATCCATCGACAGCACCAACTATTTGGGGCAACTTCTCAGGGATTCAAGGAAAGCCGCGCGAGATGCAATTCGGAGCCATCTATAGGTTCTGATCTTAGCGGGCTCGTCACCAATTAGCCGCGGGCTGGAGCCTCTTGGGGTCCCAGCCCGCTTTCCTTTTTGCATCGCATGGCTTCGGTTTGCTAGCATCCGCCGCAGATGAACAAGCGCCACTCATTTTTGGTTTTGTTGTTGGTGGCTGGCTTGGCCACATTTTTGGCCACGACCGCGAGCGGCCAGGACCCGTCTCTTAACGGCCGAAGCGGCGGGCATGCTGTTTGGGGCGACGTTCGCGTAGAAGAAAACAAACTCCCCGGCTTGAAACCCATCAGTCTCGACGTCATTCTCTACACTCAGGGACGAATGATTATTTCCCGCCAGACCGTTTCCAGCAACAGTCGCTATCGCTTCAACAATATACCTTCGGGTACCTACGACGTTGTGGTTGAGGTCGAGGGTCAGGAAGTTGCTCGCGTCAAGATCGATTTGACCTCACCACTAATTAGCGACTTGAGACAAGACCTTTCGCTGGAATGGAAGGCCACGGGAGCGACAACATCGAAGCCGAGTACGATTTCGGCGGCCGATCGTTACGAGCGTAGCGGCGCGAACGCGGGTTTATTCGAAAAGGCCTCTGCCGCGATCGACAAGAAGCAGTACGATGAAGGCGCCGCAATGCTGTCGAGACTTCTTGCCGCCGACCCAAGAGACTTCCAAGCCTGGACCGAATTGGCCAACGTCCACCTGCTGCAAAAGAAATATCCTGAGGCTGAGAACGAATACCTCCGCGCCATCGATCTGCGTTCCAACTTCTTTTTGGCTTTACTGAATCTTGGTCGGTTGGAAGTCGCGCAACAGAAGTTCGACATGGCCATCGACGTGCTCGCAAAGGCTCTGAAATTGCGGCCGGACTCAGCCGATGCGAATTACTTTCTCGGCGAATCCTACTTGCAAATCAAGAAGGGGTCGGCGGCGGTTGGATACCTAAGGGAAGCCTTGCGGCTCGATCCGCAAGGCATGGCCGAGGTGCATCTGCGTCTGGCGTTGCTATTCAACGGCGCCGGGATGAAGGACAAGGCGGCAGCGGAATATGAAGAGTTCCTCAAAAAGAAGCCCGACTATTTTGAACGAAAGAAGCTGGAAAAATACATAGCTGAGAACAAGAAGCGATAGCGTTTTCCCAGCGGCCTCAACCTAAGCCGAAAACTCGCACGGACTTTCTAACTATGGCTACCGCGGCCGATTTGAGCGATCCGATTCGTCGAAAACCCAATCGTGCCTGGAGCGTGAAACGTACGTTGCACGTCACTTCGGGAGTCGTGCTGGCGTTGTTGGCGGCGACACCACTCTTAGCACAAGGCGGCGATCAAACGCTCTATGGAGATCTCGTTATTGACGAGAGCAAAGCTGAGGGCCGCACGCCGCTGAGCGTCGACATCACCCTTTACACCGAAGGGCGAATCCAGGTGGCCCGGCAAACCATACCGAATACCGGCCGCTACAGATTCAATAATCTCAAAACTGGCATCTATCAATTGGTAGTTGAAGTTGAGGGCAGGGAAGTAGCTCGGCTAAGAGTCGATCTCCTCTCGCCTCTGATTCACGATCTGCGGCAGGACATCGCCCTTGAGTGGCGAGCCTCGGGCAACTACACCAAGCCAGGAGTTATTTCGGCGGATAGGTATTCGCGCACAACCCAGAACGAAGCGCTGTTCAAGCAAGCGCGGGCCGCTGTTGACAAGAAGAAATATGCGAGGGCAGCAGAGTTAATTCAGCGAATCGTCCAATCCGACACGAGGGATTTCGAAGCCTGGGCCGACCTTGCAGGCATCCACTTTCTGCAAGAGAACCTCGAGGCGGCCGAAGTTGAATATCTTCATGCCATCGACGCGCGCCCCGGGTTCTTTCTCGCGCTGCTTAATCTCGGTCGGCTGGAAGTGGCTCAGAAGAAATATGAAGTGGCCTCAGAAGCTCTGTCAAAGGCCCTAAAGCTGAGGCCTGAATCCGCCGACGCAAATTACCTGCTGGGCGAAGCCTATCTGCAGCTTAAGCGAGGCTCGCTTGCGGTTGCCTATCTTAACGAAGCCCTGCGACTTGACCCGGTCGGAATGGCGGAGGTTCATCTGCGACTGGCGAGGCTCTACCACTGGGCCGGACTCAGGGACAAAGCTGCGGAAGAATACGAACAGTTTCTTAAGAAGCGTCCGGGTTACTCGGATCGGCAGAGGCTGGCGCAATACGTCGCGCGGAATAAGAAACGATAGATGCCGCAAGATTGCGGGAACCTGACGGGTGTTGAGATCGTTTTGCAATGAAAGCCTGCGACCACGTCGCGGCATTCAGCACAGCCAGGAGAGAAATTCAATGAGACGAGTATTGATTGTGGTAATTCTGATCGTTGCGGCGGCGGCCCTGGGGTTGTGGCGTTCGCATGGTGCGCGCGGACTCGGCGAAGCGATGGGCATGTCCAGCAACGATTCTCAGGCGGAAGTGCGCGACGAAGTGCGCAAGAGTTTTCAGCTTCAGCCCGGAGCGCGCCTCGAGGTTCAGGGCATTAACGGCTCGGTCGATATTCAGACGTCAGACACGAATGCGGCTGAGGTCTACGTACTGCGCACCGCGAATGGCAAAGAGGCGTTGGCTCGACGCGAAGTGATCATAGAGCAAACGGCGAGCGGCTTGCTGGTACGCGGAGAACAGTCGCGCAAGCTTGGTTTGTGGGAAAGACTCTGGGGTCGGAATCCGAACGAGCAGGTCACGATCAAGGCGCCGCGACAGATCGCTCTGTCACTAAAGGGCGTTAACGGCCGCGTGAACACCGGCGACATCGACGGACCTTTGGAAGCGAGGGGAATCAACGGCCGCGTGCAATTGGGTCAGACGTCCGGCTCTGCCGAAATCAGCGGCGTTAATGGCAACATCTCGGTCGGGCTGAAGCAGCTCGGCGAACGCGGCGCGCGCGTCAGCGGCGTGAATGGCAACATCGAGTTGCGCCTGGCGACGGATTTGAATGCGGATCTCACTGCCCGAGGCATGAACGGCCGCGTCAATTCCGAGATCCCCGCAATTGCAGTGGACAAGGATGATCACGGCTCGCGCTTCTCAGCCCACATTGGGACCGGCGGCGCGCCAATTACGATCAGCGGAATCAACGGCAACGTGCGTTTAACTACGGCGGAAGGCGCCCCGAGTTCTGCTTCGAACGACAAGAGGCCTGGTGCGACAAGTCAGAAGGAAGTGAAGGCATCTGAAGCCAAGAGTCCAAAGGCTTCCGTGGAGTAGTCTAGCGGCAGCAGTCCGCGCGTTGCCAGGAAAGTTTCAAGAATCATTTGCAAGAAACACAAGGGCCGGCGTCAGCGCCGGCTCTTCGCTTTTGTTATGGCGCATCCGGCAATCAGATTCACGACGCTTGCAAATGCAGCGAACCTGGTTTCCAATGGGCATCCGCAGCCGGAAAGTGGTGAAGTGTTTGGCGGCTTTGCTAGTTGTGAACCGAGCCTATCAAGCTATCTTCGTCGCGGGAAAGCGGTACGGCTTGGAAGAATGTCTTCAACCTGAACCCGGTAGCCTGACCAAAACAGGAGGCAAGTGAAGATGAGAAATAGTTTCAGACGACAAGTCTTGCGAAAGGGATTGCAGTTATTCGCCTTGTGTCTTTTTACATTTGGTATCGGCAGCGTTGTGGAATCAGCGCGATTGAACGTGAGTGCCTTTAAGACCAACGGGCAGCCCGGCGCCGGGACGCTAGGAGTCAGTGCTGACAGGAGCACCTTCACAGCCAGGGAATCAGGATTGCAGGACCCAGCACTGCAACTGCTTGATTTCCACATTTGCAATCCCACCGCCGCCTGCAACACTTCGATACCGGTTAAAGATGGCAAGGCGACGCTAAAGTTGGATTTTCATTCGGATGCGGCCCACCGCCGCACTATGTCACACTATCGAACCGGCGGAACCGAGAGTCTTTTACGTAGCACTGCCTGGATTCCAATCTCGGGTTCTTTTAACCCGCTCGACCAGGCGGCGTTGTACCACGGGTCTATTGAAGTCACCTACAGGATCGGCGACATCACCCGCCCGACAGAAAGGCGGCTGTTCCTGCAAGTAAAGGCTGGCGCGAGCGAGTCGAATATCTTATCGGACACTGCTCTGTTCTCAAATGAACAGGGTCTATATGTGCTCGAAGGCGCTGAGTTGAAAGAGATGTTGCGCTTCGCCAAAGACCAGGGCTTTACAGTGATGAGAGTCGTTCAGAACGAGACGGACTCAAGTTCAAGTACAGCCAGTCCAACGGAGGACGATTTGCTGAGGGACGCAGGGATTCATACCTGCTGTGCCACGGCGCGCCTGATGCGATTGACATTCTTTAGTGGGCGCAATCTGAATTCTCCGTGGAAGATAAGGACCATAGATATTGATCCTACGGCCGATTGTCCCGCGAATAGTTTTGCCAATCCAAAATTCAGCTTTATGTTCGGCGGTCCAGTTGTGACTTTCCAAAACGGCGTGTTAGGCGGTGGGGGTCCTCCTACGGCAACAGGATCCGGTAGTACCCCCGTCGCTTGTTTGGGGTGCAAGTATCCAATGAGAAAGATTATTCTGGAAGGACCAGGCGCCGGCCCCTTCACGGATTCAAACAAGCCCTGGAAAGATGCCTTCCGGCGTTGACGCGGCGTATTTAATGGTGCACCCAGCAGGACTCGAACCTGCGGCCTTCTGATTCGAAGTCAGACGCTCTATCCAACTGAGCTATAGGTGCATAGTAGGTAAATAGTAAATCGTGAATCGTAAATAGGGAAGCGGACGACAGCGAAGATTCACGCATCCGGCAAGACGCCGGCGAACCGCCACCCCGTTTCAGAGTCAATTCATCTTCATGTCTTTCATCGGCGACTTGCCAGGCTCGGCGGGTGGGGTCATTCCGCCCTGAAACTCGTGACGAATGAAACGCACGCAGTCGTTAATCTCATCCGGTTTCATCTTGTTCGCGAACGCCGGCATGCCGTCGCCGCCTTTCGTAATCTGTTTGACGAAATCTGAATCGGGATGACGCAACGCGTGCCCTTGGCACAGGCTAGGTACTTTCAGCTTCGTGCCGTCTTCCAGCTTTACCGGCCCTCCCAGACCCTTCTCACCGTGACAGCTTGCACAGTTCTTGGCGAAGGTCGCGCGCGCCGATGCAAACCGATCGGGCGCGGTGCCGGCCGTCGTCGATGTCCTGGTATTCGTCGTTGGCGAAGTCGCCATCTTGTTACAGCCGCTGGTAAAAAGAAAAGCCACCACCACGATCACTCTCAGTAATCGATAGTTCATCATCCTCATTTTTCCGGAATGCACTCCATGTTTTCTGCGGATAGCACGGCGATTGTATCACGCGGTGTTTCGATTCTCTCTGCTAAGTTGCAAACCCACGAAGAACAAAGGCAGAATAGGTGCGCCTACTCAGGCCCTACAATCGATAAGACGGCGAGACTGCTTGATCTAAGGGATTTGGAAAATGAGTTCCGAAAACGATCACACCAACAACTCTACGCGTGGATCGCTTCGCCTCGCCCCAAACGTTGAAGAACTCGAAGAGCACAAGCGCAAACTCCCACGGCAGTTCGTAAACTTCACTTTCTATCGCGCGCGTTCTGATTGGCGCATGCTGAGCGATGACGAAAAGCTTGATTGTAAGCAGGGCTTCATGAAAGCGGTCGACGACTTTCGCCATCACCTACTGATTCGCACTTATTCAACCGTAGGGCTGCGCACCAGCGCTGACTTCATGATTTGGCGCATCGGATGCGACCTCGAGCCGATGCAGGAAATGACCGGCCGCTTGAACGGTACGCAGTTGGCCAAGTACGTTGAACCCACCCAGTCTCTGCTCTCAATGACCAAGCGGTCGATGTACATCGAAAAGAACTGTTCCGAGCAGCCAGAGGACCGGGTTCACGTCGTGCCGGGCCAATCGGACTATCTCTTTGTGTGCCCGCTGCTGCGCACCCGCGAGTGGTACGCGCGCCCGCAAGAACAGCGGCAGGAAATGATGGACGAGAGTCTGCGCATCGGTTCGAAATATCGTTCAGTTAAGCTGCACACGACTTACTCTTTCGGTCTCGACGATCAGGAATTCGTAGTCGCGTTCGAAACTGACAAGCCATCCGATTTCCTCGATCTGATTCAGGAATTGCGCGAAACCAAAGCGAGCGCGTTCACTCTGCGCGACACGCCGATGTTCACCTGTCGCCAGCGCACGCTGGCTGAGTGTCTTGATGCTCTGGGTTAAAACGGGCTGGGCGCGGAGACGGGGGGACGGGGAGACGCGGAGACGGGGGGACGGGAGACGGGGAGAAAGGGAGACGAGGAGCCTCACGCCTCATGGACCATATCTCAAGTTACAAGGAGCTCAGGGTCTATCAAAAGGCGATGACCGCCGCCATGAGGATCTTCGAGCTTACAAAACATTTTCCCGTAGAAGAGCGCTATTCCCTTACCGATCAAATTCGACGAGCATCGCGTTCGGTTTGCTCAAACATCGGCGAGGCCTGGCGTAAACGTCGTTACCCAGCGAGCTTTGTAAGCAAGCTCAGTGATTCCGAAAGCGAAGCCGAAGAGACTCGCGTCTGGTTAGAGTTCTCCTGGCGATGTGGATACATGTCGCAAAGCAATGCTTCTGAACTGGACATAGAATATGATCAAATCATCGGGCAATTGGTACGAATGATGGATAGACCTGATCAATGGGTGATTGATTCCAAGACGATGCGCCGCGCCTAGCTTTCACTCAGCATCCAAATGAGACTTCGCGCTTTCCTTGTCGCTGGCACATTCTATCTGACAACCTGTTCTTCGCTTGGTTTTTCCGTCTCCCCGTCTCCCCTTCACCCTATCGCCCCCTCTCCTCCTTTCGAATATCTCTGGTACGAGGCGGAAAACATGCGCGGCATTACTGAGACGCCGCGGCATGAAGCGTTGTTGAATCCTTCTTATCTCGAATTGCCGGCTGCGCGGGCTCCCGGCTGGGGAATTAACGGGCCTGGGGTTTCGACCGAGTGGTCGCAGGGCGGCGAAAGCGAATGGAACTCCGTGGCCGCGGCTGCGGATGAAACACGCGCGCGGATTTGGCAAGACATCGAAGTGCCACGCGCCGGCGAATACAAAGTTTGGGTGCGCTACGCCGACTGGGGAAACCGGACTGAAAACTTCACCGTTCGAATCTCGCAGGAAAATCGCGAAGTCTTTCGGCATGAGTTTGGCGCGACGGACGTGATCGATCCGCACGACGAGACGAGCATGTATTGGCAGTGGGTGTTTGCCTGGGATGGCGCGGCCGCCACGCTCGCCAAGGGTCCCGCGCGAATCTCAATTGAAATTGAGAAAGCTACGCAGGCAGTTCGCCAGGTTGATAGCCTCTTAGTCACTAACGATCTGGCGTACACGCCCGACGGAAGACGCAAGCCCGATTTTGCGGCGATGCATTACCTGCGTGAATGGTCGAATGCACGTACGCCGCTCGCGCCGCTAGTCGAAACGCCGCCGCGAATGAATGTGCCGCCGGCGTGGCAGCCTCCCAAACTCGCGGGCCGCGACTTTCTCATGCCCTGGAACATCCCGAAAGAGTTCTGGGCGCTCTATGACAAGCCGCCCAACGAGCGGCCGCTCTATCCCTTCAATGCCGAGCCGATGGCCGAGTTCATCAAAGCTTATGCGGGCAAGCGCGACGTACCCATCTTTGATTCGAAGCTGGTTGTTCCGGTCATCTACATCAACGATCTTCCCGAGCTCTTGAAAGACGGCAGCGCGTTTCGTCGTTATCTTGCCGAGACAAAGTCACCCTTCGCGATTTTGATTAACTACGGCTTTGTGAATTTTTCGGAAGCTGACGGACAAGCCGCGTGGAAGCTCTTGAACGGCGATTTGCGCGAACAGTTTCTCGGTTGGATTTCCGGCGAGAGCATCGGGTACGTCTGGAGCGATTCGCCGCAGTACCTGAAAATCTCGCCGGACATGACCCGCCCGCAGTTGCTCGAAGCGCATCGAGTCTTTTACACGGACGCGCTTCGGCGAAAGTGGACCACGGTTTTCAAGACACCGGCCGGAGCGATGTGGGACAAGTTAATCCCCGCGATGTCCACGTCCAGCACTTCGTTCGCGCACCCGCTGGGCGAGTGGGGTGTGCGCGTGTTCGGAATGGAGACCGCGGCGGTGATGCCGATGACCGCGATGCGCATCGCGTTCACCCGGGGCGCGGCGCGCCAATACGGCGGCGAGTTTCTTTACTATCACGCGCCTAACTTTGGCGATACGGCGACGGTGTTTACCAAGCAGATGAGTTACGCCGGGCCGGATAACTTTTTTCATTCGCGTTACGGCGCGACGATGGGGCCTTCGCTGTCGTGGTATCGCAAGAGTTACTACTTGTATTACATGTCTGGTGCGTCGGCGATCTATCTCGAGCAGGGCTATGATCAATTCTTCAAACCGGGGCCGGGTGAACATCCATTTCAACTCAATCCGCTTGGTCGCATCACCGACGAGTTCATGCACTTCGCCGAAAAGCATCCCGATCGTGGTACGCCGTACACGCCCATCGCGTTTCTGCTCGATCCGGCGCATGGTTGGGAAATCACCGACTATCCGCAGTGGCCGTTCGAAGTTTCGCAAATCAATCGCAGCGACCGCGCCCTGCGCGAGTTGATCGGCGCGGCCTACTATCCTGGCACAGTGCGCGAAGGCGAACCCGCGAGCGGCGAGCGCCAGGCATTCGTGCCGGGCATCTTTGGCAATATCTTTGACGTGCTGGTTACGTCTGAAACGCGCAAGGATGCGATCGATTCTTATCGCGCGGTGCTGGTTGGTGGACGAATTGAATGGAGCGGAGCGTGGGCTAAGAAACTCGCGGACTATGTTCGGAGTGGCGGCGTCGTGGTTTTGAATTCGGCGCAGATCAAGGGGCTGCCAGCTGATTTGCTCGGCGCGCGATTGACCGGAATGACCGGCGAGTCGCACAACGCGCGCTGCCTTTCCCCCGACGAGCAGACGCAGGATTTGGGCGGTCAGATTTTCCGATACGAACAGGTTGAACTGAAAGGTGCGCAGGCCTTGATCACCACGCCTTCGGACAATCCTCTGGTGACCGTGAACAAAGTCGGGCGCGGGAAGGTGATCTTTGTCGCCGTGCCGGATCTGCTTGGCGAAGACGAGCGCCTGACGCCATTCGCGGCGCACTTGCTCGCGCATCTCGCCGCGGATGCAACACCAGTTCACGTTGAAGGCGATGTTGAATATCTAATCAATCGTAACTCGCGCGGTTGGGTCGTTACGCTGTTCAACGACAACGGCGTGTTCAAGCCCCAACAAGGCCTGGCGCAGGTCGATCGCAGCGCTACCACAAACGTGACGGTAAGCCTTCGGGGCGCCACGATTTCGCTTGCTGCGGAATGGACGTCAGACCGAACTCTGACCGTCAGCAGTCAGGCGGGCGTTACTCTCAACCTGCCGGCAGGAGGGATTGCCATCGTGGAGCTAACACCGGCCAGCAGGTGATCGCCTACTTCGCGGTCACGTTGCCGTCCGCATCGTAGATTGTTACATCGCCAAATGGTTTTACCTGATCTTTCACCTTGTCCCAATCACCCACGATCACAACCGCGGCGTGGTAGGTATCGAAATATTTGGCCGCCACGCGTTGGATGTCGGCTGTCGTAAGCGCCGAGACTTTCGGGCGAAAGTCTTCGATGAAACTCTTATCGAGGTCGTAGGTGTAGATCGTATTGATGCGGCCTGCCAATCCAAGCTGGCTCGCTAACTCGACGGAAAAATTGCCGGTGCTATATTCCTTGGCCGCGTCTAGTTCTTCGTCGGTCACCGGCAATACTCGCATCCGATCCAACTCGTAAAACATTTCCAAAAGCGTCGGCCCGGTGACTTCGTTACGGACAGCCGCGCCGGTGACGAACGATCCCGCGATGGCCTGGGTGTTTGACGAGCTGAAGGGTGAATACGTATAGCCCTTGCTTTCGCGAATGTTTCGGGTCAGGCGTGAATAAAACGAGCCGCCAAAGATGGTATTAGCAGTGCGAATCGCGAAGTAGTCCTTTTCTTTGCGAGGGATGCTGATGTTACCGATGTAGATCACCGATTGAACTGATCCGGGGCGGTTAACGAAATAAATCTGACGCTTTTCCCGGATCGGTGTGGCCGGATTGTCTTGGGGCGGAACGGTCCCGGCCTTCCATGAACCAAATGCTCTTTCGATCTCCCCAAGAGTTATGTTCGGATCGATATCGCCCACAACTATCAAGTGTGAACTATTGGGTATGTAAAAGCTGCTAACGAAATTGCGGAGGTCTTCGCAGGTCAGCGCATTGATAGACTTTTCGTCGGGCACCACGAAACTGTAGGGGTGTTTGCCGAACACGGCTTTCTGAAAAGTTTCGTTGGCGAGGAAATTGGGATCCGCGCGCCCGGCGCGGATTTGCTGAATCGTATTGTCTTTGGCGAGCTTCACTTCGCCTTCGGGAAACGCCGCGTGCTGGGTCACGTCGCTCATCAAATCAAACAAACGAGTCGAAAATTCAGACAGGGCGACAGCCGTCATCGAAGTCGAATCCGCGTCGCTGCCCAGGCTGAGGCTCCCGCCGATCGAGCGAAGCTCTTCTTTGATCTGTTTGCTCGTGCGGGTGTTCGTGCCCTCGTTGGCAACGCCGGCGGCAATCTGAGCAATGCCCGGATGCGTGTTGCGATCGGTGGCGGTCGTGGCCGAGCGGAACGTCAATATCGCCGTTACTTTCGGCACGTTTGGCAGCGGCGCGAGAATCACCGTCAAGCCATTGCCCAGTTTCTTTTCCGTTATCTTTGGAAGATTGAGCGGCCGAACCGGGCCGGGAGGTGGAGGCGTTTTTTGTTGGGCCGCGGCCGGCCAAGCCACCACCAGCGCCAGCGTGAAAATAACCAGAATGGTTTTCATTTTCGCTTGCCTTTCGAAGCGTTTGCAGAGTTTACATATCATCCGATGCACGCCCTCCCTTACGGTCGGGCTATTGCACCATCCCGGTCTTTGTTTCCGGGACGCGATCGATCACGGTCCGATTGCTCGTCACAAGATACTTCTTCGCGGCGTCTCTCACCTGCGCCGTCGTAACTTTCTCAAACGGCGCCAGCAGCGAATTGATTTGACTTGGATCGTCGCGGAAAAGAGCCAGCACGCACAGGAGATGCGTCTTGCCAAAGGTTGATTCGAGCTGGCTGTAGAAGTTCGAACGCCAGCGCACCTTGGCGTCGGCTAACTCTTTTTCCGAGATCCCCTTCGCGGCCAGATCGGCGACCACCGCATCCATCTCGCGCAGGACGTCGTCCGCCGTATGGCCCGGTTTGTAGGTTGTGCGAGTGGTCATGATCATCGGGCCGTTATAGTCGAACTCGTTGCCAAAGTAGTTTAGCCCTCCGCTGAGGTCGAGAGTCAGCTCCTTCTCTTTAACCAGCCGCTGATACCAGCGCGAACTTTCGTCGCCCTGAAGAATCTGGACCAGCAGGGCCATGGCCGGGAAGTCGGGTGAAGTCTGTGCCGGCAGGTGATAACCCGTGGCGAGCGCGGGCAGGTTTGCGAGTTTGTCTCTTTGGGAGACGCGCCTTTCCTGAGTCTGGGCCGGCTCAGCGAGATCGGGCGCTGGTGGCTTCGGCTGCGAGGGAATCCCGGCAAAGTGTTTTTCGACCATTCTCTTGACCTCATTTGCGTTCACATCGCCGACGATTGTCAGCACGGCGTTGTTTGGCGCGTAGAAGGTTTTGAAGAAGCTGCGCACGTCAGAGATGGTGGCCGCGTTTACTTCGGCGAGGTCGCCGTAGCCGTTGTGTGAATTATTCCAGTTGGTGAACGCGTTCTGCCAGAGGTCAATCCACTCAAACAACTGATAGGGCGTATTGAGCACGTTCACCCGGATCTCTTCACTGACGACGTTTTGCTGGTTTTTCAAATTCTCTTCACTCACGTCGAGAGAGCGCATGCGGTCGGACTCCAACCACAGTCCCATCTCAACCCGATTGCTGGGCAGGGTTTCGAAATAGTTTGTGTAGTCGAAATCTGTATGACCATTAAGGCTGCCGCCGTTTGCTTCCACATACTTTGCGTGCTCAAACTTCTTTATGTTGGCCGAGCCCTGGAACATCATGTGCTCGAACAGGTGCGCAAAGCCGGTGCGGCCCTTCGGTTCGACGCGGAAGCCAACGTTGTAGTAAACGCCAACTGTCACCACCGGGGCCATGTGGTCTTCTGAGATCACCACCTTCAGGCCATTCGGAAGCTTGTAATAGACCACCGGCACCTCCAGCGGCCGTGCTGATGCGGAAGACAATGGAATAAACAGAGTACTCAAAGCCAGAAAAACAGCACCGAGGTTTAGGGTTCTAATCATCTCTTTTCGACCTCAAGAAAAAGACTTCAAGAATCATCATGATTCCCACACCACTTCGTGTTCAGAACCTAACGGATTAACGCATCCTACGGTAGAAGGTTGAAAAAAGTTTCGGAGGTTTTGCGATCCGCGCATTGCGCGAATTGAACTTCGGTACTAAATTCAAATCGGTGGACATCCCTCCAATTGTCCGTCAGTTTCTTGTTAGAAACGACGGGCCGGTGGCATCGCAATTGCCGAGTTGGAAACGCCCCCGTCAGAATTTGATCGCATTAGGAGTCTCGCTATGACGAAGTTTTTGTTTTGCGTGTCGATTGCGGTGGTTCTGATTGCGGCACTTTCATCACCTCAGTCCTCGGCCCGCGGCCGTAAGCAGCGGCGATTAGCTCAGGGGACGTGGGGCGGGACCCACATAAGAGTAACCGTCAGCGAGTCGTTTGCAATGATCGAATACGACTGCGGGCACGGGCAGATTAACGGCCCGCTGGTGACAGATAGTCACGGCGGCTTTGATCTAAAAGGGACGCATTCTCCAGAACACGGCGGGCCGGTCCGCGACAATGAACAATCTACCCGTCAGCCTGCGCGTTACACTGGCTCGACCGACGGTAGGAAAATGACGCTAACCGTTACGTTGGCCGGCCAGAAGGAAGCGATTGGAACATTCAACCTTACGCGTGGCGCGGACGGACGACTCTTTAAATGCCGCTGAAGTACGAGCGCCGAGGGCCCAGTCGCCGTCAAAAGGGGAGCGCTCGTTTGGAACTGCTTCGCATTTGGATCTAGCGACGGTTGCGCAAAGTACCGCGCGGTATTAGATTTGGCAGTCCATGTCAGTCACGAGAGTAGCGCGTCGTTTCATCATCAGCGGTGAAGTGCAAGGCGTCGGTTATCGATTCTTTGCCCAGCGCGCGGCGGCGCGGCATCAGGTTGTTGGCTATGTGAAAAACCTCGCAGACGGCCGGGTAGAGGCCCTCGCCGAGGGTCCGGCAGCCGATGTCGAGTCTTTCAAGCACGATCTAGCCACGGGCCCACGCTTCGGTTTCGTTGCCCATGTCGAAGAGATCAACCTCGATCCGTCGGGCTCGTACTCGTTCTTCCGGATTGAACACTAGTGTTAGAAAGCGAGCGGTAGCGACCGGATCAAAGAGTCAACGTTGGAAGGACCAAGCACCTGCGGCTTGCGGCTTGTTCAAGACTGAGTGGTAGGGTCCGGTCGCTACCGCTACCGCTCCCGGTTCCGATAGAGCCTTTGAAACTGCGCGTCTGCCTTTAGCGTAACAAGCACGAGATGGAACAGTCCAAGCCGACACTAATCCTCGAGCACGTAACGAAGAGCTTCCGAGACTTCACGGCCGTTAGTGATCTCAGTCTGCAAGTGCGTCCGGGTCGAGTCTTTGGCCTGATTGGTCCAAACGGCGCAGGCAAGACGACGACGATTCGCATGATCGTCAACATCACCGTTCCCGATTCAGGTACGATCGAATTGTTGGGGCAGCGGATGAACACCGCGCTACAGGATCGCATCGGCTATCTGCCAGAAGAGCGCGGGCTCTACAAGAAGATGAAAGTCGGCGAGCAGTTGCGCTTCTTTGCTGAGTTGAAGGATTTGCGCGGCGCGGAGGCTAGTAAGCGGATCGACTCATGGCTGGCGAAGCTGCAGCTAACGGCCTGGAAAGACAAGCGGGCGAAGGAACTATCAAAAGGAATGCAGCAGAAGGTCCAGTTCATCACGGCTGTCATTCACGATCCTGATCTGGTGATTCTCGATGAGCCGTTTTCCGGTCTCGATCCAGTCAATGTCGATTTGATGAAGCAAACCATTCTGGAGCAAAAGGCGGCGGGGAAAACGATTATCCTTTCGACCCACCAAATGGAAATTGCTGAGAAGCTTTGCGATGACGTCTGCATGATCAATCGCGCACACAAAGTGCTGGACGGAACGTTGCGCGACATCAAGCGGAGCTTCTCGCGGAACGCAGTGGCGCTCCAGTTTGAAGGCGGCGACGGTCTGCTTAACGACCCCGCGCTCGTAGCAAATATTCGCCAGAATGGCGAAGACACTGAGGTTCTGCTCGTTCCCGGCGCTAGTCCACAGCAATTGCTCAAGCGCCTGGTAGACGCAGGCGCAGCGGTTAGCAGGTTCGAATTAGTCGAGCCAAGCCTGCACGACATCTTTATCGAGAAAGTCAGAGAGACCGCATGAAAAAGTTCTTCGCCGTCGTCAAGCGCGAATACCTGCAGCGGGTGCGCACGAAGTTCTTCGTCGTGGCCACGATTCTGGGGCCGGTGCTGATGGCGGGGTTCACCGTCGTGCCCGCGTTGATGTTCAGCATCAAGGCCGGCGGGCCGACGCGGCTGGCCATCGTAGATCAGACCGGCAAGATGTATGCCCGCGTGAACAGAGAGCTCATGAGCGGCCAAACTCGGCGCCCCGACAGTTCTCCGGAGCCGCAACTGGGACAGGGCGACCGAAAAGAGCAAATCAGCCAGGCGGGCAAACTGATTAAGAGAACCTTCACCGTCGAAGAAGTGAGCCTCGGCGGGCGCTCTCTGGCGGATGTGACGAAGGATTTGGAGGGGCGAGTCCTGAACCGGGAGCTGGACGGATATATCGTCTTGCCGCCCAATCTGCTCACAGACGGTCAGCCGGAATTCCGCACCCGCAATGCCGCGGATCTTTTTACTAAGGACGCTTTGAAGGACGCGATCAGCGATGCGGTCAGAGGGCAACGACTGGTAGATGCCGGAATCGATGAGAAGGCCGTGAAGAAAGCATCCGAACCTGTGGATCTCAAGACAATTGAAGCCGGCGGCAAAGAGAGCAAAGGCGAGGCCAGCTTTTTCCTCGTCTTCGGCATGGGCTTGTTGATTTATATGAGCGTCTTGCTGTACGGCCAGTTTGTGCTCGGTGCCGTGATTGAGGAGAAGGAAACGCGCATCGCGGAGATCCTGTTTTCTTCCATGCGATCGTTTCCATTGATGATAGGCAAGCTGGTCGGCGTTTCGCTGGTGGCCCTGACTCAACTGGGGATTTGGGCCGCGGCTTTCCTGGCGTTCTCAGTCTGGGGCGTGGCCTGGCTGGCCGGGCGCGGTTTTGAGATCCCGTTCCCGCACATTCGCCCAATCTTGTTCTTGTATCTACTGATTTATTTCCTGATGGGTTATTTCATCTACGCCACCGTTTATGCCGTGGTCGGCTCAATGGTGACGACCACGCAAGAGGGTGGGCAAGTCGCCATGCCGATAGTCCTGATGCTGGTCGCGGGTTTTTACCTCTCGTTCAATATCATTAGTAATCCCAGTTCGCCCTTGGCCTTCTGGGCTTCGATGTTTCCGTTCTTCGCGCCGATTACGATGCTGGTGCGGATCGTTACGGAAACACCGCCGCTGTGGCAGATTCTGTTGTCTCTTGGGATTGGAATCGTGACCATCGTGGGATTGGTTTGGCTGGCGGCGCGCATTTACCGCGTTGGCATGTTGATGACCGGAAAGAAAGCGTCGATTCCGGAAGTGTGGCGCTGGGTCAGGCAAGCGTAGTGGTTCGAGACTTCAAATTCCAAATTCCAGATTCCAAACCGCGCGATGCCGATCGAGATCGAAAAGAAATATCGTTTGACCAAAGCACAGCGCGGCATGGTCGAGCGTCGATTGCGCGCGCTGAAGGCGTCGTCGCGTCCCGTCGAGCATGAGGAGAACACCCTCTATCGCGGTGGCCGAATCGAACTCGGAAGCTGTGCGTTGCGTTTACGTCGGGTGGGCGCGCGCTCGATTCTAACCTTCAAACAGCGGCTGCCTTCAAAGTCGCCCATCAAGCATCAACAGGAAGAAGAAACTGAAGTCGCCAATCCGGACGCGATGCATGCAATTCTGACTGCGCTCGGTTTTCGGCCGGCGCTGGTTTATGAAAAACGCCGCACCCGTTGGCAGTTGGACCGCGCCGAGATCGTCATCGACGAGTTGCCGTTCGGCTTGTTCATGGAGATCGAAGCGTCTGAAAAGGAAATCGCGCGGGTCGAAGTTCAGCTTGAGATCGAGGACCTGCCGGCGGTAATGGAAACCTATCCGATGCTCACGGCCAAACTTGGCAAGAACCGAAAGGGAATTGTTGAAGCGCGCTTCCCGCGCCGATTACGAAACCGCTCGCGGTAGCGAGTGGGTAGCAGCGGGCTGAATGCCGGTCGAGGGTGTTTAGGAAATCTGGATCTTTACCCGCTTGCTACCGCAGGCGGTTCTGTACCAGGCGGGTAGAATGCGCTCTCTTTCAGTAATTATGATCGCGCACGTCGACTCGGTGGACCGAATAGACCACGCGCATAGTTCCCGGCCGTCGATCGAGTTCCGCGGGAACAAACGCCGCGTCTTGTCTCAGCGCCTTCTGAAAATCTTCGAGCATGCGACGATTGCGTGGCACCTGCATCACGTCTGCGAGTGAGGCCGCGCCATTGCTGAACACGTCCGCTATCACAATCATGTCATCAGAGTCCTGGCGCTGGTCTTTGGGCGTTTGCGTGGCTGAGTCGCCGAGGGAAGCCAGCGCGCCGCTGGGATTCAGACTCGGCGACACGGCATTGAAGGGCGCGCGCAGCGCGGAATAACTCTCAGGCGAAATCGGTCGATTGATATCGTAACGGGCCGACGGATCGATGGACTCGGTAGTTGTAATCGCGGCATCGAAAGCGCGGACGGCTTCGTTCAGGGCAATCAACTGTGGGCGCAAAGCCAGAAAAACGCTGGCGAACAACAGTAGTGAGGCCACCGAACTAAACGCATAACGCGTTACGCGCGGCCAGAGCATTTCGGAAATAACGTCCCCAAAAGTGACGTTCCTGCGAACATCGCGGGCAGCTACTTCAGCGATTAGCGCGCGATTGATAGACGGGACGAGGTCTGCAGGTACTGACGGCTGTCGCAGCGTCGCGAGGCCGCGACGGATGGCTCGCAACTCTACGAGGTGTTCACGACAAACCGGGCACACCTCAAGGTGCTGGTAACAGATCGCTCGCTCGTCCGGAGCTAATCCGTCGTCGCAGTAGAGCGAAAGCGATTCCTGAATATCTTCACACGACATAAAGCATTTTCAACTTATCGAATGGCTGGCCGGCCCCGGCTGCTTTCCGTTCTGGAAAGCAACGCCGGCTCAAAGCCTGACCCGCGAGAATCCATGACCGCTGATTCGAAGCGTTTGCTACGCGCTGTTGCTGGCCACGTTTCATTTTGCTTCGTCCGTTGGTTGAAACCTCTTGCGCCCGTTCCCAAGCCGTCACTTCGACCCATTTGGCACCGAGTTGTTGTGAAGCCGGGGCGGGCCAACCATTCGTTTTACAAAGATCCTTCAAGCGTTCGTCGCAGCTCCAATCTACCGCGTGATAGCCGCGACTTTACCGTACCAATGCTGATCTCGAGCGTCCTCGCAATTTCCTCGTAACTAAATCCTTCTACGTCCCGGAGAATTACTGCTTCACGATAAGCCGATCGCAATCCCATCAGAGCCTCTCGCAGTTGCTCCTCGCGCTCATGCGCCAGAGTTTCCTGCTCGGGGTCGGGAGCGTCTTCGTTTCGCAAGCTGGCGCTGAGCGGTTGCTCATTCGCGTTAGCGTTGCTGTCCAGAGAAACCGTAACGTCCCGTCGTCGTCGTCGCCACCAGCGCCAGCGATTGCGCGCCTGGTTGACCGCGATGCGATAGATCCACGTCTTCAGGTCTGCGTCGCCGCGAAAGCGGCTGATGCTTTGAAACGCTCGCAGGAAAGTTTCCTGAGTCAGGTCCCGCGCCTCTTCCGGGTCGGACGTCAATCGATAGAGCAGGGCATAAACATCCGACGATCGCTCGGCCACCAGACGCTCAAAGGCTGCCGCCTCTCCGCGCCGCAATCTTTCAAGGAACTGATCTTCGACCGGGGCACGAACCTCGGTCGAAGCTGCCGAGGCAACCTGTTTCAAGTCCGCATGCCCTCGGAGGGCGATCTGCTCTCCGTAGCTCATATGGCGCTCCCATGAACGGAAAGCTTGAAACTGCGCGCCCTCCGACGCTTCCCGGACAGACGCCTGGTTAGACACCCCGTGCTTTGGCTTTGTTCCCGGCGAATCATTTCGATTTCAGAACCGGCGCCCTCTCCCGTGGTTTGATGACCGGCGCAGGCGGTTCGGTTGTGACCCCCTTCCTTGACAACGCCTGAGCCCGCCGCTAAATTCGCTGTTTCTGCAATCATACACCAAAAAGAACGCACCGAACCGTGCGTACTTGCAAGAGGAAGACGTTTGGCTAAATACAAGAAAAAGCGTGCTCGTGAGCTAAAGCACGATCGTTTCCGCGATACCACGATGCTGCTCGCCGATAAGCTCGCTGAGCGCGCCGCCGGCCGGGGCAGACAGATTCTCTATGGCTTGGTGGCGGTCGTGGTAATCGCCGTGGCCGTTTATGGCATTGTGCGGTGGCGTAACAAGCACGCGGCTGAAGCAGGGCAGGCGCTGGGCCGGGCCATCGCGATTACGCGCGCAGAGATTTCTACTTCGCCACCGCCAAATTCAAAGGACCCGGTTTTTAGCACCGAGCAGGAGCGGGCGCAGCGGGCCATCGACGAGTTTCAGAAAGTTGCCGCTAAGTACGGCGAGCCGTATCGCTCAGAAGCGCGCTATTTCATCGCGACGAACCTTTTGGTTACTGATCGCGCCAAAGGTATCGGCGAGCTACAGTCGCTGTCGCAAAGCGGCGGAGAAACCGGCGTGCTGGCGAAGTTTGCTTTGGCGCAGGCCAAAGAAGCCGATGGTAGTTTAGACGAGGCCGCGGCGCAGTACGCCGAGATTGCCAAGCTGGATGCGACGATCGTAACGCCCGCGTCGGCGAATTTGCGTCTGGCATCTGTTTACAATAAGCAGGGCAAGAAAAAGGAAGCCGCGGACTTGCTCTTCAACATGATCGACGCGGCGCGCAAAGCGAAAGACAAGGACGGGAAACCGGTACCTGAGACTTCGGCGTCGCGCGAAGCCGGTCAGCTCCTCAAGAAAATCGATCCCGCCCGTTGGGCGCAACTGGCGCCCGCGCCCGCGCCAGACCTTTCTTTTTGAAATCTGGAATCTGGCAATCCGCAATTTGAGGTCTGCCTGCGTCGACAATCCCCCTCGTCCATTCAGCCGGTTTAAGTTACACTCAACTTGACGGCAAATGCGTCCCGTCTTTGATTCGAAAGAAGGCTTGTTGAGCGAAACGTCCCAGAACCCTGTGTACGAAGCGTTGACCGAAGCGGCCAGCGGCCGTTTGGCTACGCCTCGGCCGAAGAAGATCGCATCCGTACGCGTTTCGCCGGGCGGCTATCTGGCGGCGGCGGCGCTGCTAACGTTTGTATCCCTGGTGTTCCTGCGCACCCACCGCGATCTGGCCGCGCTGCTTCTGATTATTGGCACGTGGACGTTAACGCCGGTGCTGATGTGGACGGATCGACTGAACTTTGACGGGCACATGATTTCGAGAGCGGGGCTGGCCGCGTTTTTGGCACGACTGATCCGCGGGCGGGTGACGAGCTTGAAGGTCGAAGACATTGAGCGAGTCGACGTGGCTACGCTGCGTCCCTTGCGTCGCGGCGGGAGCGTCCGCTATCGCTATCGAATTGAGATTGCCGGCCGCGAGCGGTTGTTTACGTTTGCTTCGGGAGGCCGGAGATTTCGTCAGATGGTGCAAACCCTGCTGCCACGAATTTCGGATCACAAACTTGATGCTCGAGCGCGCGAGCTTCGCGATCACCTGATCAGCGCAAGCGAGGTTCGCGTCGAGGCTGCTCGGCTCGGCATTGCATCGGCCGCGGTGCTGGAGGAAACGGCCGAAGCCGCTGGCAAGAAAATCGCCCAACACCGCACTGCTTCGGACGCGGAAATTGTTCCCGAGGAAATTGAGCGTGGGCGAAGGCTGCGAAAGGCGGCGAATGATTTAAGGGTTGCCGGACGTTTGCGAGAATCGGCCGAGGGATTCCGCCGCGCGCTGATTACTTCGCCGCGCGATCCCTGGTTGATCTATGAATTTGCGCGGCTGCTTAGGTCGCAAGCGAGCGCCCTTGGTGACGCGCGGCTGCTATCGAGGGCCTGCGCTGCTCTGCGCCTGGCTACCCGCCGTGGCGGCAACGATGCTCTCTTGCTGGAGAGAATTGGCGAGAGTTTTCTTGAGTACCTGGAACCCGACCGAGCCGCCAAGTCGTTTCGCCGGGCCCTGGAGATGGACGCGCACTCATTTCGCGCACAGCTTGGTTTGGCCGAAGTAGCCTTGAACGACGGCAAGTTGGCGCATGTCATTCATCATTACAATGATGCCGCGCGGATCGCGCCCGACAAGGCTGACGCGCGCCTGGCGCGAAGGGAAGCGGATTACTATGCGCGGCTCAACGACGACGAAAACTATTTGGCTACTGAGCTGCGTCGCATGAACTGGCTTGAGCACGCGAACCGAGCACAGTCGCTGGCGGCGCGCATGAGTTTTGCGAGTCTGTTGATTGCTTTGATTGGGCCGTCGCTCGATCAGCGAATCGCGGGCGTCGGCTGGGCGCTCGCGAGTTCTTCTATTCTCGCCTGGACGGTGGCACTGATTTCGCGAAAACTGCTGGCGAGTCGAGGCCGACCTGTCCTCAGTGATTCGTGAACTGCTTTAAGTACTTGCTTCCTTCGCCCTGCCACTCTTTTTCTTACCAGAAGTAGCTTTGGGGGCAATCGTGCGTGCCGATTGCTCGGCCGCGGACGCCACTGCTTCCGTGCGCGCGGGTGCTGGATTCAAGAATGCGTCCCAACGATAGCGAGGGCGCGCCGTTTTCTCGCCGAGTCGCTTGAACACGAGATTCGTTACTGCGTCCGTTACCCATCGGTGATAGAACTCGCCGACGGACTGCAGTTCAGCGTCGGGCGCTGGATTCATGAAATCGATCGCGTACGGCACGCCGTCTTTGATCGCGAATTCGACAGTGTTGAGATCATAGCCCAACGCCGAGCACAGCGTGCGCACGTCGTGCGTCACCCGCGCTGACAACGCCGGTGACAAGTAATTCGGATCGTGTATGTACTGTTCGCCGGAAAGGTAGGGCTTGCGTGGATCGTAGGCCATGATCATCACTTCCTCCTGGCCGACACAGTAACAACGAACGAATTGATCGAACTCGATAGACTCTTGCAGGGTCATGCAAAGCGTCCCCGTCTGATCATATTCGGTGATCAACTCCTCCAGCGTTGTGACGCGAGAAACATTCTTCCAGCCGCCGCCGTCAAATGGTTTCAAGAAGGCCGGCAATCCGACGTAATCGATAATCGCCTGCCAATCGAGCGGAAACTCCAGATTGCGAAGGCTCTCGCTGACGATTCCCTTGATGTAATCCTTTTGTGGCAGCAACACAGTCTTCGGAACCGCGACGCCAAGTTTGCGGGCCAGCGAGTAGTTGAAGAACTTGTCGTCCGCCGACCACCAAAACGGATTGTTGATAATGATTGCGCCTTCCAGTGCCAGACGCTTCAGCGTCGCGCGATAGAAAGGCACTTCGTGCGAAATGCGATCGATGACCAGATCGTACGGCGGCGGGGCATCGTAACGAACGCCTCCCAACGTGATGAAATCCGCCACGACCTTGCCGTTGCCACGCTCGTTAATGCCTTTTATCAGCGCGTCCGGAAAAGTTTTTTCACGGCCAACTAAAATACCAACTCGCTTCATGAATTCCAGTTATCCTTTCATCGCATCAAGTGACCGCCTTGCGCAGACGGGAACAGGTGCGTTGGTACTCTTAAGATTGTTTGAACCAAACTATCTGTCACCGGGAGTGGTTGTCAAACTCAGTAAGGTGCCGCGGAATCCTGTTTTCGGGTTTGGCCTATGCTACAATCGCGGCAACCCAGACGAGCTTACTTAATGGGAGTTTTGGGGTCATGAAGGTCGAGGAAAATCTTTCGATGTTTCGTGCTAAGACAATTCTGGCAGCCGTACTGTTGCTAATTGTCGGCAGCGGTGGTTTCAGCGGCCCGGTCAGCGCACAAACGCCGAAGGCCCTGACGCCCGCCGAGCAAATCGCGGAGATCGCGATCCTGGCCGCGGGCAGCCGGACCGTTTTGAATCAGATTCGACGCAACGGAATCGAGCGCGGCCGCATTTCGCGAATCGGCCAGGATGGACGGTCTGAGGACACGCGCTATGAAATGCGATTTGTTCGGGGCGACAAGACCGAGAAAGACAAGGTTCGAATCGACAATAAGACGCCTCAGTCGGAGTACTCCCTGGTCTTTGGCGACGGCAAGATCTTCGGAATCATCAACGGCTCGCCGTTTCAGCCACGAGCCGAAGCGACCGCGGACTTTATCTCGCAGCAGGCACACAGCCTCGACGCGTTGTTGCGTTACAAAGAGAACGAATCAACGCTGGCTTCGGCGGGCAAGGACAAGCATCAGGGCATCGACGTCTTCGTCGTCGACCTGACCGACAAAGCCAATCGGAAGACCCGTTACTTTGTGAGCGTGAAAACTTACCGCGTCCTATGGCTGGAGTACGAAGACACGCCGCCCGGCGCCTCGACGCCGGTGAAGTACATGAAGCGGTTTTACGATTACCGGTTCGCGCAGAATACCTGGTTGCCGTATCGCACGGTCTTAACTGAAGACGGAAAGCAAACCGTCGAAACCCGCATTCTTACCGTTACGTATGGCGTGAAGATAGAAGACTCGCTGTTCCAGAATCCCGAAGCAGCGTCCACAACCAATCCGTAAGCAGTAAGCAGTAGGCAGTAAGCAGAAGGCAGAGAGCTAAGAGCTAAGGGCGCACCCTCCCTCCCGGTCGGGTCTCTGGCAGACACATTTCGGAACTTGCATCCCAACACAGCGTGTTTACTGCGGGGTCGGCGCGGGCTCCGCTGTATAATTTGGCCCGCAAATATGAGCGACGGCAAAGAGCCGGTGTTCCTGACGCCAAGAGACTGAGAGCGAGCCTGCCTGCCCGATGAGAACGTTAAGTTCGATTAACGAGTTGGATTTCGCCGCTGCCCGGCCCGCGCCGATCATGGTTCAGCGGGTATCCGATCATGCGCTGCTAGAGGGCACGCTCGCCGGGGATCATGATGCGTTCGCGGAATTGGTCGGGCGATATCGCAACCAAATTACGAGTTACATTTACCGCATGACCAACGATTATGACGGCGCGGTGGATTTGGCGCAGGAGACTTTCCTGCGAGTGTATCGCGCCGCGGGCCGCTATCAGACGACGCATGCGTTTTCGACTTACATTTATCGCATCGCGACGAACCTGGCGATCAGCGAATTGCGCAAGCGGAAGCGGCGGCGTTTGGTGTCGCTGACGGGACTGCTGACCGCCGGCGACGGCCAGGAGCCGCGGGACTTTGACGCGCCGGACGAGCGGCCGTTGCAGGATGTGAGTCTCGTAGAATCGGAAAGGCGCGCAGTGATCAAGCGCGCGATCGCTACTCTACCGGACAAGTATCGTGCACCGCTGGTGCTGCGCGATGTCGAAGGCAAAAGTTACGACGAAATAGCGTCGATCCTTGAGACGAGCGAAGGAACCGTGAAATCGCGCATCAATCGGGCGCGAAATTTTCTGCGCGACAAGATGCGCAATTACCTTTAGGTGAAGTCATGATGAAATTCAGGGAATGCCGCGCCACGCGGCAAGAGATTGACCAGGCCGAAGCCGGCGCGTCATTGAGCGCGCCAGCGCAGAGTCATGTTGAGACGTGTTCGGCGTGCGGCGCTTTTCAAGACGAACGCGGGCGTCTACGAGCATTGCTGACAAGCCTTGAGCCGGTTACGGCGCCGGCGGATTTCGACTTTCGTTTGCGGGCTCGCATTGCAGCACAAACAGACCGCGCCGAGCCGCGATCGTTTTTTGGCAGGCTAGTTCTGAGCACGCCGGCTATCGCGCTGGCCGCCGTCGTAGTTCTGGGTGTGTCAATCATGTGGTTTGCGCAACACCGGACTCAAACCCAGACCGTCGCGACCACTACCCCGAAGCAGACCGGGAAAGGAAACGCGGCGTCGAGTGATAGCTCATCGTCGCAGGTTAAGGATCCGAAAGTGGCCGAATCTACGACTCCGACCTCGACGACGGGCACGAACCCGAAAGGCGACGCGCCGATTTACCTCGTGCGTGGCGGCAAGCTCCAATTGAAGGCTCCGGGATTGACGCGACCGGTCCGTTCTGTGGATGAGAGTGCCAGCTCAGCGCCCAGCATCAGGCAAGGTCAGAACGGCGGCGATGTCTATATCAGCGCACCTGCCAAGCCGATGGTTTTGTCTTTGCAGGACGACAACGGAGCCACCCGAAGGATTTCTCTGCCGCCGGTCAGCTTTGGCTCACAGCGTTTGCTTGAAAGCCGCGTGGTGCCCGTGAGTTCAAAGAGCGACCGAGTTTGGTAGCGGATGGTAGTAACAAAATGAAGACTATGTTTTCTCGATGGCAGTTCAGGTTGATGACGGCGCTAACGCTTGTCTTGCTGAGCACCGTAGCCTTGGCGCAGACTACTGCGACGGCTCCGCCCGCGCCAGTCCAATCGCCGACAGTCCCGCCGCAGGCGGGCGCGACCGAAAAGACTCAGCCGCGCCGAAAGACGATGCGGGTGACGCAGACTCTGCCGGTGAAGGTTACGGTCGTCCCCGACCAGCAGGCGGTGGCGCCCCAGGTCGTGACGATTGTGCATCGCTTGAGCGGGATCAAGATGCTGCGGTTCCTGCTGCGGCAATCGGGCGAAGCAAGCACGGTGGCCATGATCGATCCATTTTCGATCACGAGCGACGCGCACGCGAGCATCGTCGCCGGTTGGGCCATGGATGATAAAACGATTACGGCTCGGCTGCCGCAAGCAGCCGCTGAGGCCGACTACTTTCAACCTCCATCTTTGCCTGCCGAGCTTTCCGGAATGTTCCCAGACTCTGGTCCGCGCCGCCCATCTACAGCTCCGCGCGCGCAACCCGACCTGACTGTGATTACCCGCGACGGACGCCGCCTCGCCGCTCGTTACGTTGGTCTGGATGGTGTGACAGGATTGTCAGTGCTCCAAGTAGTAAGCATGGGCGCGCCGGCAGTGCCTGCGGCTACTGTCAAAGGTGTGTCTGTGGGCCAAGCGATTCAATTGTTCGCGCCAGAGCGTACCTCGCCCAGTGAACCGACGCCGGGCATCATCTATGTGCGCGTCGGCGAAACCGATACGACTGTTACCGGCGTTGAGCGATTGAGTTCCGGCAAACTCCAGCGCATGACGGTGCACGCGGCTAAGCTGTCACCGGAGGTCGTGGGCGGTATTGCCTGTGATGCGTCAGGAAATACTCTGGGTATCGTCGAATCCATCGACGGCAACAATGCGAGCCTGGTTCCCGCGGACGCAGCTTGGGATGCGACGCGCCGAGTGCTGGAACGCCAGGCCAGTGTGCCGAGACCGCTACTGGGAATCAGAGGCGAGCCGGTGGAATTCAGTACGCGACGTTTGTTCGTCGCGAACGGCTGGCGCGATGAGCAATTGTCCAAGTTGATTCAGGACCAGGTAGGTATACTGCTGCTTCAGGTGATGCCGGGAACGCCGGCCGCGCTGGCTGAGCTGCGTCGCGGCGACGTGATTATGAAAGTTAACAATGACGCCGTGAAGACTGCCGAAGATTTTTCCGCTTTGCTGGGTGATGTAGGCAGCGGCGAGCAGGTGAAGTTCACCGTCATCCGGCCTGATGCTGTTGGGCCGTTTCCGGTTTCAGTAAAGTTGGGCGCAGCTTTCGATCGGCAGTTCAATTGGCAATTTGAAATGCCGCGCGTGAACACGGCCCAGGTTGGCTTGGAGAGCGTAGGAATTGAAAGCGTTCCGGTTTCCACCCGGGCTGCGTCGCAAATGGCCGCAAAGAGCGGGCTGCTGGTCGTCGCGATTCAACCTCAGAGTGTGGCCGCGCGCAGCGGCTTGCGCGAAGGTGACTTGATCGAGGCGATCGATGGTCGCGGGGTGGGCACTGGCGTCATGGCATTCGCATTCGAGTTCAGCCGCCGGAAAAAGCACGTGCTGTCGGTAGTGCGGAATCGCGAAAAGTCCCAGGTAGAGCTTGAGGCAAGCAACTAGCGCGCTAGTCTGAAGGCTTGCCTTCGAGCAGTCCTTCGCACGAGAGCGTCTGCGGGCCATTCTCGTCGCACATCGCAAACTTCGCATTCGATCCCTGATACATCGTCACGCCTGCGTACTCGCCCCGGGCATTCAGGATGTAAAAGTTCACGTAGAAGTTCGGCGTGCCTTTGCTATTTAGCAGGCGCTTTTCGATTGTGTTGGCTTTGATTCGCCTGAGGGCTTCCAGGCCGGCGTCTTTCGGATGCGCGCCGCGCCGCATTTCTTCGACGATCAGAAACGAACAGAGACCATAGAGATTCGCTTCGCCGCGGCCCGTGGAGCCGGCCGCACCCACGCTGCCGTCCAGATACAAACCCGCGCCAAGAATCGGCGAGTCGCCTACGCGTCCGGAAATCTTCCACGAGAGTCCGCTCGTAGTGGTGACGCCACAGATTTCGCCTTTGCTGTTGATGCCGTCGCAGTTGATCGTGCCATAGATGCTTTCCGGTCTCAGCAAACCTTCAGCGAGCATCTCCTGAGTGGCGCGGCGACCGGCCTCCGCTCGCTTTTTTGGATCGAGATAATGAGCAGGATCGATGCGGCGCTTCCATTCCAGCCACAGCTCACGCGAGTGCGGTGTGTTCAGGTCGTCTTCGATCTTGAATCCCAGGCTGCGCGCAAACTCTTGCGCTCCCTTGCCGACGATCAAGTGATGGTCTGTCTGTTCCAGCACCGCTTTGGCGACCAGCGAAGGCGTGCGCACGCCTTCGATCGCGGCGACGCCGCCGGCCTGTTTCTTAGGGCCGTGCATGCAAGAGGAATCAAGCTGAACCACGCCTTCCGCGTTCGGCAAGCCGCCATAGCCGACGCTGTCATCGAGCGGATCGAGTTCCACGATGTTCACGCCCGCGATTACTGCATCAAGCACGTCCGCGCCCTTCGTGATCATCGCGAACGCCTTCTGCACGCAGGTCACGTCGCCGCCGTTCTTGAAGAGGTTTCCGTTGGACGACGAAATGACCAGAGGCTTTACCGTGGCCGGAATCAAAACTACTGGAGCGCCGGCTTTCGCTTTGCGCGTTGACGCGATAGCGACGCTGGCGGCAGCGCTTCCAATCATGAACTCGCGACGTTTCATTCTCTCGTTACCTCTCTTCTTGTGATGTCAGCTCGTTTACACGAATCGGACAATCTCAGTCAACTTCAAAATTGAATCGTTGAGACGCGCTGGTTTTGGCGAGACGGTCGATTACCGTGACTTGCAAGACATACCGGCCTGGTTGCAGGCCGCTGAGCGTCAGCTCGGCAGCATATGGAACCCGACCAAGGTCGGCGATGCCTTCAACGGAAACCTTGTGCAGCGGATCCGTGATGACGGGCTCGTTATCGCGAAATACCTGAACCTGTACGGCGAGGTCGGGACCTGGGACAGTGGCACTGGTCGGGATCATCGCCGCGTTGCTTTGGCTGCCGTCGGGCGATTCGGTTGTTGGGCCTGCCCGGTTCGTCCCAACTGCGTTATAAACAAAAGTCAGAAACCGCAGACGCGATGTTCGATCAAAGCGATGATCGACGTTCAATCTGACCTGGCCGAACGGGTTTTGATCGTCCCCCGGCTTGCTCGGATCAACGCGGGTCGCATCCTCTGCGCCGGCTCTCCTTTCCCCCACAATCAAGGTACTCAGCGCCAGAGACTTTGACGCGAGGTCTGGAATTTCGATCCATTGAAAACCACTTCCAGCCCGGCCCTGCCGTACCTCGCGCGCGGCCACGCGCACCTGGTAAAGCCCCGGTTTGATAGCCGAGAAATGGTTGTATGAAAGGCTGTCGGGCGGTGGTGATTTGACGTCTGTGGAATTGTTCTTGATCGTCAGGCGGTTTTCAAAGCTGCTGACGACCTTTCCCTGAGTATCCAGGATCAGCCCGGCGATATCGATACTTGCCGTGCGGTTGGCTCCCGCGGGTTCCAGGACAACTCGATCGGTTACGATTTTGAGCGACGTCGCCAGCACTGAGCCACGTTGCGGAGTATTAAGAAAATTGAGCGTCACCGACACCGGCAGGGCGCCAACCGGATATTGCGACCGCAGAACTGAATGCAGTTCTTCCATGGGGCTAATGGGGAGCGGTGGCTGCTTGGGCGCTTTCACTTTTGCCGATGATTCCGTCGGCTCGGTCTCGCCAAAGCCGCGCCGAAATCGCACCACCAGCTCTGGGCGACCGACCACGCTCACCTCGATCTGGCGAAATCGCTGGTTGCGCTGGTCTTCGTTTTCGGGTCGCCACGCCAGCAGGTAGTAAACCGAACTTTCTTTCAAGGCCGTGCCAACGGATGCGGAAAGGGCATTCGTGTTAAAGAACGCGCGGCCGCCAGTGTCGCGGGCCAGAGCGTTGAGACCGTCTTGCGTGGCGAATAATTCTCCGCCGCTCGCTCGCGCCAATCTGCCGGTCGGATCAAAAGTAACATCGCCGGGCTCAGCCATGCTGGCGACCAAGCCTCGGGCGTCGATTGAATAAATGACGACACCCGCGCGCGCCGCCGCGGAAGTTACGCGTCGCAAGCGATCGTAGGCGTCCGTGTGATTCTGATCCAGCAGGAAACCGCCTGAGACAAACAGCACTAATTTCCGCCCGGGGAGCCGCGCGGTCGATTTCACCAAACCCTCGAGCTCGGCGAGCGTGTTTGTCGTGATCATCCCCGCCTGCTGAAGCATCACCGACGCGCGGTTTCTCACCATGTCGCCGGCAACCTGGCGCGGGATGCCGGGAAATTGTCGCAGGATGGCGTCGATGAAAAAATCCAGCACGTCGCGCTCGCTTTGCTCGACCAACATTGCCTGGTATTCGGACATCGTCGGACGTTCAGCGTCGCGAACGTTTTGATAGCGCGTCGTGATGCGCTCGACCGCCGCGCGCAACACAGCTTTGTTATCGGTGAGTTGTTGCAGGAATCCGACCTGGCCGCTGGTCGTAATGATGGCAGCTTCGTCATTCTGGCCCATCGTCCTATCAATGAAGCGGGTAAGCGATTCGCGCACCTGAACAATGTCGCTGGTCGAAACATGCAAGTCATCGACAAAAAAGAAGATCGCGCGCCCGCGATCCAGCGGAATCGACTGACCGGCGGAATTGCCGCCACCCGCATTGCCGCGCGCGGCCGCGAGTTGCGCCTCTTCATTGTGGCTGCCCGCACTTACGCGCTCGAAAAACGAAATGTCGCGCGGCTTGCCGTCAATCTTCAGGACGAATTGCTCACGTTTCAGACCTTCGACAAACTTTCCGCCCCGGTCGAATACCGTGACGTCGGTTTGGACCAGCGAGGTATTGACGCGAACGACGTCATCGCTTTGACTGGGCGAACCCTGCGACTGTTGAGCTGAGGTGGTGACGGCAAGCGTCGAGCAGGTTGCTAAAAAGAAAAGCGCGCGGATGTGATAGCTGCGTATTCGCATGAGTCGAGCGGTTTCGGACTCGGACGCAGGTGGTCGGAAATTTCGTCGGTGATGATATCATGTCGAACACAGAAATTGGATTGCTGGACTGTGGATAGCTGAGAACATACCCAAACACCATGGATGAACTGAAACAACTTATTCGCGAAGTGCCCGACTTTCCGAAGGCAGGCATAAACTTTTACGACATCACGACATTGCTGAAACACCCCGGAGGCCTGCGCCAAACCGTCGACGCCCTGGCTGCGGAGTTTGAAGGCCAGAACATCGATACCGTGGTCGGCATTGAGGCGCGCGGTTTCATCTTCGCGCCGGCCCTGGCCTATCACTTGCGGTCTGGTTTTGTGCCGGTGCGCAAGCCGAAGAAGCTGCCGGCTGAAAAAGCTTCCATCTCTTACGATCTCGAATACGGCCAGGACACGCTGGAGATTCATCGTGACGCAATCGGCTACGGTGATCGCGTCGTGATCGCGGACGACTTGCTGGCGACTGGCGGCACGGCGCGAGCGGTCGTCGATCTGGTCGAAGGTCTGGGTGGAAAAGTTGTCGGCCTGGTCTTTGTCGTCGAGCTGGAATTTCTGCCGGGGCGCGAGAAGCTGGGCGGATACGATGTGCGTTCGCTAATCAAGTATCAATCATGAGTATCATAGGCTTCAGTCTGAGGCGGCACGCGCGAAAATGTTTTGCTGGCCCTCGACGCTTTGCATCGCGCGTTGAATGCCGAAGGGTTCCCGTGCGCTTCGGGAGTTGAAGCCGCAGCGGCGGTTTACAATTGATCGATTCTTGGATAACCAGGGTTCAGAGTACTGACTTCAGTCGGCTCCTGGCCGTCGAAAGAACCCAACTAAAGTTGGTACTCCAAACGTGGGTTAGGCTACGGAATGATGCTAAATCGGCAGCACCCGCCCGGGCGACTCTCTCAGAAGCAGGATGCGCGGTAGGTGAGGCGTTCTCTGATTGAGACTCTCCGGTTTGCGCCCCCACCAAACGCATCACGCGTGGCTTCAGCCACAGCACCGCCAGGGCTGCGGCGATAACGTTGCATGCCACCGCGCTCCAAAAGACTGGCACCCACGAGTCAGCTTTCAAAGCCAGCCAAGCGCCGCCAGGCACGCCGAGGATCGAACCGAGTCCTTTGGCGGTGTATTGAATGCCGTAATTCGTCGTCGCGTGTTTGGCCCCGAAGATGTCCGCAATCGCCGCCGGGAACAGCGAGTAAATGTCTCCCCAGGCAAAGAACATCAGCGCTGAAATAGCGATGAACCAGAACGGTCGCGCCACCACGAGCGTGAGCACAGTGATGGCCACTGCTTCCATGACAAAGACTATGGCCATCGTGTCATAACGTCCGATGCGATCTGAAACCCAACCGAAGAAAGGCCTCGCCGATCCGTTCAGCACTTGATTCACAGACAGTGTTAACGTCAGCACGGTAAGGCCGCCAAACAGGGCGTACTTGTCATAGCCATAGGTCACGCCGATCGGTTTCAATTGCGCAGTCAACATCAAACCGCTCGCCGTAACCAGGGTCATCATCAAGTAAAGCAAGTAAAACGATCCGCTGCGCAACATTTCGCCGGGAGTGTAATCACGCGACGATTGGTGTACTTTGCTTCGGACTTTCGCTTTCATTGCTTCCCATCCGGCAGGCAGCCAGCCGCTTGGAGGCATGGACAGGAACTGCGCGGCCCCCAACACCACGATCCCCTGAATTGTGCCGAAGACAATGAAAGCCGTGCGATATCCGTTGTGTTGGATCAGGTAAGCAATCGGCACCGCGGTAAGGGCAGTGCCGAATCCGTACGAGCCGGCGACCGCACCGACGCACAGACCGCGCCGATCGGGAAACCACTTCATAGCCACGCCTACCGAGGCGCTGTAAACCGCGCCGGCGCCGACACCCCCGATTGCATACACGGCATAGAGGGCCGGGAGTGAGTTGACGCGGCCAGCCCCGATCCAACCGATTGTTACCAGCAAGCTGGCCAGCGTGACCACGACACGCGGGCCAAACCGATCAACCAGATAAGCGCTGATCGGAAATAGCGCCGTTTGCGCGATAATAAAAAACGTGAGCGTCCACTGGACCTGATCCAGCCGCGCGTGGAAACCGCTTGTGATTTCAGTCGTAAAGAGGGTCCAGGCGTATTGCAGATTAGCGATGGCCATCATCGCGATCATGCACGCGATCAGCCTTGGCCAACGCGCGACGGAATCCGACTTTTGGGGTGCAGTCATTCTAGTTTCTTGGGCGTAGCGCGCAACTTGAACGTTCGGTCCGCGGCAGAGCCGGCATGCGGAAGGTCTTCGACCTTCCGGGTAGATAACTTGAATGATCCTCTGGGGCTATGCCCCGGAACTTGCACCGGGGCGTAGCCTCGGCGATTCAAATTGAAAAGGCAACTGACGGAAAGGCCGAGCCTTTCCGCACATCAGGCGGCAGAGCCGCGGATTCTAATCTATTGAGTCTTGCCCTTTGGGTCTCGCGCCAGCAACTTCACCAACGCATAGACAGCTTTCGTGCAGGGCAACGACAATCCCATGTTGTCGCCCAACTCTACTACGGCGCCTACGATTGCTTCCAGTTCCATTGGGCGCCCGCTCTCCAGATCCTGCAGCATCGAAGTCTTGTGATGTCCAACTTTCTCCGCGCCTTCGAGTCGCTGCTCAATCGAGACTCCCATCTCAATGCCAAGTCTTCGTGCAACGGCGTCGGCTTCGCTCATGATGGCGGCGGCCAACGCGCGCGTCTCCGGGCACTGCACAATGTCGATCAGCGTAGCACGAGTCAGGGCGCTGATGGGATTGTAAGCAACGTTGCCCATCAGCTTGACCCACATGTCATGACGAATGTCCGTGCGAATCGGAGAGCGCAGGCCGGCCTTGATCAAAACGTCGGCGATGTGCCGGCAACGTTCGCTCTTCGATCCGTCCGGTTCGCCAATGGCGAAGCGGGTTCCTTCGATATGCTCGATGATTCCCGGTTCGGTGATGATCGCTGAAGGATAGATCACGCATCCGATCACGCGTGCGGGATCGATGTTTCGATTGATGATTCCACCTGGATCGACGGATTCGAGTTGCGTTCCTTCCCACTCGCCGCCGTGACGATAGAAGTACCACCAGGGTATTCCGTTCTGCGCGCTGACTACGGACGTTTCCATGCCGATGAGCGGTGCAAGGCGGGGTGCCATGGAGGTCAAGCTATGCGCCTTCAATGTCAGCAGCACGACATCGACCGCGCCGACTGTGGCGGGGTCGTCGGTCGCCGTGACGCGCGCATCAAAGCTTCCGAGCGAGCCGCGCACGCGCACGCCATGCTCTTGCATCGCGCGCAGATGCGGGCCGCGCGCAATCAGGGTCACGTCTTCACCGACCTTAGCTAACATGGCGCCGACGAACGCGCCGATTGCGCCCGCGCCGACGATGGCAAATTTCATGGTGACTCTGTGTGTCCGACAAACTTCAGTTTGTCGTTGACGCTGTTAAGACGCGACTCGGATGGAACGAAAGTAAACGACAAACTAAAGTTTGTCGGACATAATCGCTGCCGCCACATTGCGGCGTTGAATTTTTCCGGTGACCGTGCGCGGGATGGCCTCGACGATGTAAATCGTTTTCGGACACTTGAAATTTGAAAGCGACGAACCGCAATGGTCAATTAATTCCTTCTCAGTGGCATCATTCTTGAGCACAACTGCCGCTGCGACTTCTTCGCCATAAACTAGATCAGGAATTCCAAAACAAACGGCTTCGGCGACCGCCGAGTGCGTCAGCAAGACCTCATCAATCTCGCGCGGTGAAATCTTTTCGCCACCGCGATTGATCAACTCCTTTATGCGGCCCACCAGCGTCAGATAACCTTCGCTGTCCAGGAAACCCTGATCGCCGGTGCGGAACCAGCCGTCGGAGAAGGACTCCGCGTTCGCTTCTGCATTGCCTTCGTATCCGCCAAAGACATTCGCGCCTTTGATTGAGACCTCGCCGATCTCGCCTTGCGGTAGGAGGTCGCCAGCCTTGTCGAGAATTGCGATGTCTACTGCCGTGCCGCAGCCGACTGATCCGGCTTTGCGCGCGCCCGGCGGCAGAGGATTCGAAGCCATCTGATGCGCGGCTTCAGTCATCCCATAGGCTTCGAGAATCGGGACGCCGAACCTCTCTTCAATGTCAGCCATTGTCTGTGGCGCGAGCGCGGCGCTGCATGAGCGAATGAAGCGGAGCTGTTCCGATCCCGCCGGCCGCGCGTTCTTCGCTCTCGACAGCAGCACCTGATGAATCGTGGGCACCGCGGAATACCAGGTCACGCCATGTTCGCGCACCGTCGGCCAGAAAGACAGCGGATTGAATTTCGGCGGCACGACTACGCTGCCACCTGTGGCCAAAGTGGCCAGCGTGGAAGCGACCAGGCCGTGGACGTGAAACAGCGGCATCACGCACAACGAAACATCTTCCGCCGTAAGTTGATAAGTCTCGGCTACGTTCCCCGCTGAAGTCATCAGGTTCGCGTGCGAGAGCGGCACCCGCTTGGGGCGACTGGTCGTTCCGCTTGTGTGTAGGATCAAAGCAACATCATCTGATTCCGGATGATCATTCGTTCGCGGAGCGCCCGCATCTCGTCCTGATAAAAACTGAACCTGGCCATCGCCGTCCAGATCGACTTCGATGATCAGCACGTCGTCACCGGCGGCGGCTCTCGCTTCATCGGCTTCTTTGGGTGGAACGATTAGCGCCCGTGCGCCCGTGTCTGCAAGATAGAATTTGAATTCGTCGCGAGTGTAGGCTGGATTCAGCGGCGCCGCTGTGCCCACCGTCGACGCCGCCAGAAACGACGCGATCACTTCGAGCCCGTTTGGCAAAGCCATCGCAATCCGATCGCCGCGGCCCAGACCAAGACGGTTTAGCTGCGCAGCCAGCGCTTCGACCTGCTGTCGCAATTGATCGTAGGTGACGACCGGCCCACTTCCTGAGACGGCGATGGCGGTTTGTGTTGGATCACCGTGCGCGAGCAGGTCGAAGATCATAGGCGTGTCAGTAGTTAGTTGTCACTTGCAAACGACAGAATCTGTCGGGTCAAAACTACCACTGACAAGTAACCACTGACAACTGACATTCGGTCACTGACATTTACTATTCACGATTTACCATTTACCATTTACGCCTTGGTGTGCTCCCGTAGCTCAGTTGCATAGAGCGCTCGCCTCCTAAGCGAGAGGTCGCGCGTTGGAATCGCGCCGGGGGCACCATTATTGACTCCTCAGCATGCGGACCAACGTTGTTCGCATTCGCCGGCCGCGGGTTTTTCCGGGTCTCACGGAGCAAACCGCTGCCGATACTCAAGCGAGTTGACGAAGCCATTGACCATGTGGCGCGCGTCCGCGGGATTCGCATCCAGCACCTGAATCCAGTTCAAGTACAGAGCATCCGGGTCGCGATGCAGATAGCCGAAATACTCCATCACCACAAACGCCTGGTTGAAGTACTTCTGCGCGACCTCTGTGCTCTCAACTATTTGACGCAGCACCTGCGCGCGTGTCAGCGTCGCGGAATTCAGCCCATCGATCATTGTTTGCCGGCTCGATAGCGTGACGCCCGCCGTTTGCAAAAGCGTATCGACATAGGCCGTGTTGTTTAGCGAGTTGTACCTCGCGACAAACGCCGGCCGCGTCATGAAGTCGGCGATGAAGGCGATCTTCGCCGCTTCCAACTGATCGTTCGTCAAAAAGCCGCTCACGTTCGACGAGTCAAGCCGGAACTCAGTGTAGTCGGGCTTGCGTCCAAAGCTCGTCGAGTAGAAGCGATAGATAAAATACCCGCGTTGCTGAAACTCTTCGGATTGATAGAACATCTGCGACAAGTGCACGCGATCGCAACTGGTGTCGCCCACCGCGCAGTTGTTGAGTCCGCTCACCCAGGTATCAAACGCCGGTTGTTCAGGCTCGCGACGCAGGAAGTCGAGATACTGCTGGCGGACAAAAAAGCGCGCGTCGCTGAGGGGATTCGTCGTGGAATTTGCAGGGTCGTTGTTGGTGATCGTGATCGTGGCTACGTTCGGCATCATTATCGCGCCGCCGATGGCGTTGCCAATAGTGAGCTTGAACGAATGCGGTCCTCCGGCATATCCATTGTCGATCAGCGGGATCGTGATCTGCTTTTGAGTCTCGCCCGGCGCGAACGTGACATTACCGTAAACCGGCGAATAGTCCGTTCGTTCGGTAGCCGTGCCATCACTGGTTGCATAGGCCACCGTCACTTGTGTACCTGTATCCCCGGTGCGAGTCACCGTCGCTGTTGCTCGTCCGACGCCCTCGTCGGCGGTGATGTTGGTATTGGCGAGTTGGATGATCGGAGGATTGGCGACCGCGGTGAAAACTATCCCTTGCAGATCGCTGATGCGCGGATTGCTGGTATTGTCAAAGATCATAGTGATGGTACCGGTCACTGTGCCATCCAGGTTTTCGGTAAAAGTCGTTGTCGGCGCGTGGCCCCCGCTTGATTTGACCATGAACCAGCCCTTGCTGCCGTTTGATAAATCGCCGCGCACCGAAACACCCGCGGGCGATGGCGAGCTGGTATTTCCGAATGGATCTGATGGCTCTGCGATAGCGCTGCCGTTGTGAGAGATAAAGTTACCGCCGCCTTGAGCGACGAGATT